>ENA-ORNG01000004-ORNG01000004.1-human-gut-metagenome-genome-assembly--contig:-NODE-4-length-292223-cov-49.446740_pt1 | contig 292223 bp, 229 predicted proteins | sample MGYA00242113_ERZ509018 | MGnify/ENA primary metagenome ERZ509018 (study PRJEB26280, sample SAMEA2338711) | human gut metagenome | biome: human gut; feature: human-associated habitat; material: faeces... | reverse complement strand
CGTTTTCCAGGATCCGGCAAAACCGTTATCTTATGATGATCTGCTCGGAGAATGGGATTTCAAATACGGAGAAGGTTCAAGCGTGAAAGTAACCTTAACAACGAAGACCAGAAATGAAAGTTTTAACGTTACCGGTCTGAGTATGCCGTTCGTGATGAAATATTATACCAATGGAAGCATGGAGATATTAAAACAGGATGTTGGAAAATCGGGTACCAATACCGTAAGACTTTGTCCTTGGGAAGTTAGCGGAGAAGGAACATTCACCTGGTCGGATGGTGTTGGGCTGATCAGTGAACCTGACGGAACACGTAATGATTTGATATATACCTTTGTCGATAACGGTGTATACGGAGAAAAAGAGATGAAAGGCTTTATCTTGTGGATGTTTGACGGTAGCGGTAGCAGCGTGGGTGAATACAAAGGAGGTACTTCCCGTTATACATACGTTTCTATGGAAAAGCATAAATAATCCATTTTCTGCTTAAACTAAAAAAGAGCAGTCTTTATAGACTGCTTTTAAATAGACAAAACGAGATTTCTTTTAGAAGTCTCGTTTTTCTTTTTTCCTCCCTCCAAAAAAATAAGGCTTTATCTACTGAAATTCAGCGATAAATCCCTTTGCTGCTGCAACCTCTTTAACAAGCATAAACAGGGATAAGCTATGTGAACTTCTTACCCGGCTGACTTCACATCTGGATACTCCTTCTAAAACAGTAGAGAAAGCCTGTCTAAAATCGAGAAACAAGTTGTTACGCAAACGAGAGGAATACTAAGAAAAACTTGCCATTTACGAAGAACGTAATAGTTATTACAAATCATACTTGGAACATCAAAGAAATTCATCCATTGATTGTAACGGGTACATTTGTACACGAGTTTTTATCTATCCACCCTTTTCAAGATAGAAACGGAAAATACTTATTGAGAGCAGTTTCCATTTTCGTAGTAATTCCGGTTACTAAGATAAGAAAAATGAATATCGACATTCTCATACCCCACCTGTTTCAGATATTGACAAATAATATGAGCAACTTCATCTTGTATTTCTAAACTTCGCTCAAAATACGCTACTTCAATAAAAGGCCAATCTCCCTGTCCTATTTGTCCATCTGTGACTATTTCGGAATGAATAACTTCCAATACTATATGTTCCCGGGGACAACCGATTATTTCCTGAAGCCGATCAGTCATTTCCCGACTAATTTCCGCTAATTTTATCGGATCAATTGTATGAAATCTTAAAAATGGCATATTAAATGTTTTCTTAATCATACGTATCTTTTCCTTAAAAGATACTTTTACAAAGATATTTTATTTAAAAGAAAAACAGATTATTTTTTCCGTTTAGTCTTCTTCTGTATGTACAAATCTCCTCCATACCTATTATTACATTGCCTGGTACATAAAAAATGACGGGAATAAACCGGCAACTTTTGATCGATACACAGCTGAGCATACAATTCACTACACAAAGCCACCCAACCTTTTCCCAATCCATTTACATAAGTCATATTACCGCTATGATTATACCCCATACAATGGGCAAATTCATGAAAAATAGTATGTGCTTTGCATTCATCATCTGGATAATGTTCCAAATAACACCACTCATTTAATCCCATAATATTATTCCCTCCTACCCCATTCCTTCCTATAACATGCACGTATCTCAACATTTTTAAAGAAAAAATTTGCGTAAAGAGTTCATCGATATTAATTACAGTTTTAGAATTATCCAGATACAATTTTCCTCTGTATCTGTCTATTTCCTGCAAAAATTCTTGTGAAGCAAATAAAGAAGATAAATTCAAAGATATAGCTACAGCTTCCCGTGCATGAGCAGGTAATAAAGGGGACCAATTTTCACCACAATAAGCTCCAAAAGCTATTTTCCAATGACAAGGAGAACTGGTCATCTGCACATAAAGAGGATCTTTACATTCTATCTCTAATTTCAATTCGCCGATTTTTGTTTTTGGATTCAATAAGACAGCTTTTCCTTCTGCTGTGTAATATTTATAATCTTTATTTCCAAAAGGAAGTAACCGACGATATTCCAAAAATGGCCAAATCACCTCAAATTCCATTAATCTGACCCGTTCTCCTCCTTCTTGAAGATAAGCCCATATAGTTACATTTTGGATGGAACGAGGTGAATAAAAGCGTAATAATAACTCTTTTTTTCGAGTCAACCGAACCTGTAAAGGTTCATTCACATAAAAACTTCGTTCCTTCTCATCAAACATAACCTCCGGAGGTTCGTGATCCCGAAGCATAAAACGACAAACTTCAGGAATATACTCTCTTTCAGTTATTCTTAAAAATCCCTCAGGAAGCGACTCATTCGCTAATCTTTTTTCCCCTTTTCCCTGTATTGTAATTAACAAAGCACTTCCCAGGCATATTAAATATACACCTATTTTCTTACTCCAAAACATACCACACCTCGCTTTTATCCTCCATCCTCTTCTACCCTACTCCTTTACAAACACACGTCGAATTTATTGTTTTCCGTGAAGAGTTATAATAGAACTAAAAATTTTTATATTACAAATAAAAGAATTTTAAGAGCTTTACACTAATATCTTATGAATATTTTAGAAATTTTATATCCATACAGCTGCTTATCCCTTTTAGCACATGCTATAAAAAGTAGAGAATAAAGATCTCAAAGCCAAAATTTGGCCTTTTTGAAGACAAATATTCTTTGTAGAACAGAGGAGTATAATAAGGATTTAGAACGAATATTCATCTATCAGCACTTAAATTCGCCTCTCAAAGAGAGGTCAAATTCTGTCGATCAGACTTAAAAAATCGTTTATTCGTCTATAAAACTTTTTAGACCTTTATTCTCTGCTTTTATTTGTAAAAATTTATCGGTATTCATCCCAGCTTTTAATAGCAATATCCTCTTTATCTACTTTACAAATAGCATAAATAAAAGCACTTGCTAAACGGGCATTCGTAAGTAAAGGTATATTATAATCTACTGCAGCCCTCCGAATCTTATAACCATTATCCAGTTCCCGTTTCGTTAAATTCTTCGGGATATTAATGACCATATCAATTTTCTTATTTTTAAGATAATCCATAATATTCGGCTCTTTTGCTTCATCCGGCCAATACAAAACAGAAACTTCTATACCATTATCGGCAAAAAATTTAGCGGTTCCAGCCGTAGCAAATATAGTATAACCTTTAGCTATCAGCATACGAGTGGATTCCAATAATTCCACTTTTGAACGGGTAGGTCCCGACGAAATCAATATATTTTTCTCCGGGATACGATGCCCTACAGACAACATACTCTTCAGTATTGCTTCATAATAATTTTCACCAATGCAACCGACCTCTCCAGTAGAAGACATATCCACTCCTAATACCGGATCGGCTTTTAACAAACGGGCAAAAGAAAATTGAGAAGCTTTTACCCCTACGTAATCCAGATCAAATACAGATTTATGCAATTCTTCCACGTGTTCCCCGAGCATAATACGTGTCGCCATTTCTACGAAATTATACTTTAATACTTTAGAAACAAATGGAAAACTCCGGGAAGCCCTAAGATTACATTCAATAACTTTAATATCATTATCCTTAGCTAAAAACTGCATATTGAAAGGACCTGAAATATTCAATTCTTTCGCAATGGCACGGGCAATCTTTTTAATACGCCTGATTGTTTCAATATAAAGCTTCTGAGCGGGAAATACAATAGTAGCATCCCCGGAATGCACTCCTGCAAACTCTACATGTTCACTAATAGCATAAGCCTTTATTATCCCTTCCTGAGCGACAGCATCTATTTCTACTTCCTTGGCTTGTTGAACAAATTCAGTTACGACTACAGGATGATCTTTAGAAACCTCTGCCGCTAATTCCAGGAAATGCAATAACTCTTCTTTGTTAGAAACAACATTCATGGCAGCTCCCGAAAGAACATAAGAAGGACGAATTAACAACGGAAAACCTACTTCGTCAATAAATTTATAAATATCATCAATACTTGTCAATTCCCTCCAACGAGGTTGATCAATGCCCAGTTGATCGCACATAGAAGAGAATTTTTGACGATCTTCCGCCCTATCGATAGATAAAGCAGAAGTTCCCAAAATATTTACATGTTGTCCATAAAGTCTCATGGCTAAATTATTGGGAATTTGGCCTCCAGTGGAAACAATGACTCCTTTAGGTTCCTCCAGATCCACAATATCCATAACCCGCTCAAAAGACAATTCATCAAAATAAAGCCGATCGCAAGTATCGTAGTCTGTACTCACGGTTTCCGGATTATAATTAATCATTACAGAACGATATCCTGCTTTTTTAATGGCATTTACTGCACTTACACAACACCAGTCAAATTCTACACTACTTCCGATACGATAAGCACCCGACCCCAGTACAATTACAGAGCGTCCATCCCGTTCATAAGTAATATCCGTTTCGCTTCCGTTATAAGTAGCATACAAATAATTCGTTTTCGCCGGATATTCTCCAGCCAAAGTATCAATTTGTTTAATACAAGGGACAATACCCAATTCCTTTCTATACTCTCTTACCTTTAACATCTTCTGATGAGCTGTTAAAGTAGTATCTTTAATTGTAAAACGACCGATCTGAAAATCTGAGAATCCCATCTGTTTTGCTTTTTTCAGCATAGCAGGAGTAACCCCCCGTACAGTAGTATACTTACTCAATTCATTTTTCAGCTTATGAATATTTTCTAATCGTTCGAGAAACCAATTATCAATCTTCGTCATTTCATGAATTTTCTCCACAGAATACCCCTGATCAAAAGCAGCAGCAATGGCGAAAATCCGAACATCCGTAGGATGGGTTAATTCTTCATCTATATTATTTACGTCTTTATTATTCCCTACAAAACCATGCATCCCCTGCCCTACCATACGAAGTCCCTTTTGAATTACTTCTTCAAAAGTCCTTCCAATAGCCATAATTTCTCCTACGCTTTTCATAGAAGAACCGATTAATTTCGATACGCCTTCAAATTTATTTAAATCCCAACGCGGAATTTTACACACAATATAATCCAAGGCAGGCTCAAAACAAGCAGTAGTCACTTTCGTAACTGAATTTTTTATCTCATGTAATCCATATCCCATAGCCAATTTAGCTGCAACAAAAGCCAATGGATATCCTGTTGCCTTTGAAGCCAAAGCACTGGAACGGGATAAACGAGCATTTACTTCTATCACTCTATAATCTTCAGAATTAGGATCCAATGTATACTGTACATTACATTCTCCTACAATACCGATATGACGGATAATTTTAATGGCGATTTGCCGAAGTTTATGATACTCGCTGTTACTTAATGTCTGGGAAGGGGCTACCACAATACTCTCTCCGGTATGTATACCTAAAGGATCAAAATTTTCCATATTACATACAGTGATACAATTATCGTATTGATCCCTTACAACTTCATATTCAATCTCTTTCCAACCTTTCAAAGATTCTTCTACCAATATTTGAGGTGAATAAGAAAAAGCACTACCGGCCAATTTTTTCAATTCTTCCATATCGGAGCAGAATCCAGATCCCAGACCTCCTAGAGTGTAAGCAGCCCGGATAATCAAAGGAAACCCTAATTCTTTAGCTGCTGTAATAGCTTCTTCCATATTATTAGCAGCTATACTGCGAGGTGTTTTTACGTCTATTTCATGTAATTTTTCAGAAAATATTTCCCGGTCTTCCGTATCGATAATCGCTTGTACCGGAGTTCCTAACACTTCTACCCCATATTTTTCCAGTATTCCGCTTTTATACAAAGCCACTCCGCAATTCAAAGCCGTCTGTCCTCCAAACGATAATAGAATTCCATCCGGTCGCTCTTTTTCAATCACTTTTTCTACAAATTCAGGAGTCACCGGTAAATAATAAATTTTATCAGCTATTCCTTCTGAAGTTTGAACAGTGGCAATATTAGGATTTATCAATACACTGTATTTACCTTCCTCCCTTATTGCTTTCAAGGCTTGTGACCCAGAGTAGTCGAACTCTCCCGCCTCTCCTATCTTCAATGCACCAGAACCCAGTAATAATATTTTATTTATTTCTTTCATTTCTATTCAATTTTAAAGGATAAAACAAAATCTTTTTTCAATCTGTTATTTATTGATATGTCTTGCTTTCATTTTCTCTACAAACAGATCGAAAAGATATTCCGTATCTACCGGTCCACTGGAAGCTTCTGGATGAAATTGAGCAGAAAAGAATGGTTTATACTTATGACAAATCCCTTCATTTGTTCCGTCATTTACATTTACAAAAAGTGGTTCCCAATTTTCAGGTAACGTCTTATCATCGATAGCAAATCCATGATTTTGTGAAGTAATATAACAACGGGACTGACCCGGTTGCATTACAGGTTGATTGTGACTCCTGTGCCCGTATTTTAATTTATACGTATCCGCTCCGGCAGCTCTGGCCATTAGCTGATTGCCCAAACAAATACCCATTACCGGAGTATCAGTATCCAATACTTTTCTGATATTTTCTATTGTTTCCCTACATTGCGCAGGATCACCTGGCCCGTTCGACAGAAAAATACCGTCACAATCCTCCTGACTAAAATCATAATTCCAAGGTACTCTCTTTACAGTAATATCTCTTTTTAATAAACACCGGATAATGTTATATTTTACCCCACAATCTACCAATACTACCTTATATTTCCCTTTTCCATACTCTTTTATATCGGGTGTGGAAACTTGCGCTACAATATTTTCTTTATTAGGGTCGTAAAAATCTATCTCCTGACCGGCAAAAACAATTTTTCCCAACATTGCTCCATGTTCCCTCAATTTTTTTGTCAAAGCCCGCGTATCTATACCAAAAAGCCCCGGTACTTTCTGATCTTTTAACCATTCCCCGAGACTTTTTTGAGAGTTCCAATGACTGTATTCAGACGAATAATCAGAAATGATAAGCGCCGTACAATGTATTTTATCCGATTCAAAAAATTGAGACAAACCTTCCTGATAAGCATCTTTAGGCACGCCGTAATTCCCAATCATCGGATAAGTAGGTACCAAAATTTGTCCTTTGTAAGAAGGATCTGTCAAACTCTCCGGATAACCCGTCATGGCTGTATAAAAAACAACCTCTCCCGATACTGATTTTTCGTACCCAAAAGAGGTTCCTTCAAAAATGGTTCCATCTTCCAGAACCAAACGCGCTTTTTTCAAATTTTGCATATTCATTAAATACCTTATGTCCAAATTGGGACAAAAGTAGCGATCTTTTTTCGCTTTTGCAAAGAATAAATATGTAATGTTATTCTATATTTATGCAATTATGAAATCCCGAAGTATACCTATCGCAATTTCCGCGTTTCTTTTAGCATTTATCAACTTTCTTTATATCTTTGCTGAAAACTACCTTCAAGTATGAGAAATAAAACTAAAAGACTTCTAACTATCCGAAAATTGATAGAGTCCGAATTAATATCTTCCCAAGAAGAATTGTTATTTCGTTTGAAAGAACTTGGAGTAGAAGCGACGCAAAGCACACTTTCAAGAGATCTTAAGTTTATGAAAGTAGCTAAAATTCCACACAAGGAAAAAGGTTATATTTACATTATACCCGAAAATGCTAACGAACAAAGAGAAGAGAAGATTTCATCCATTATCACTGATGCCATACTAAGCGTTGACTTTTCAGGTAATATGGCAGTTATCAAAACACTTCCCGGTTATGCCAATGCCGTAACTGTATTAATTGACAGTGAAAACTATTTTGAAATTTTAGGTACCGTAGCGGGCGATGATACTATCTTCATTGTAATGCGAGAGGGCGTTAGCCGAAGTCAGTTAGTAGAAGTATTGACATCCGTCCATCCAGATATCCGTTCTCTCTACAAATAAATATTCCATAAAATAAAAAAGAATTTCCTATAAATACATTTCACTAAAAAACTTCTTTTTCCCATAAAAAAATCGATGGCTTATCTTTTTTAAAATATTGGATGTTATATCAAAAATAGTTTGTAAACTTGCACCCCGGATTTTAAATAAGTATCATGAAAGTTGTTACTACTAAAAAAGAATTGATTTCATATATCAATGATTTTAGGAAAAAAGGCAAAACGATCGGACTCGTGCCTACTATGGGTGCTCTTCATGAAGGACATCTGTCATTAGTAAGAGAATGTAAAAAAAATACCGACATTACCGTTGTCAGTATATTTGTGAATCCCACTCAGTTTAACGATCCGGAAGATTTAAAGCGTTATCCGCGCACTCCGGAACAAGATATTTCTCTGCTAAACACAGTAGATTGCGATCTTGTCTTTCTCCCTACCGTTGAAGAGATATATCCGGAAAAAGATATACGCAAATTCAATTTCGGATATTTGGAAAATATCATGGAAGGAGCCCGCAGACCTGGACATTTTAATGGAGTCGGTCAAGTGGTAAGCCGTCTTTTTGATATTGTAACTCCTGATAAAGCCTTTTTTGGAATGAAAGACTTTCAGCAAATTGCAATCATTAAAAATATGGTACAACAACTAAACTATAAAATTGACATCGTTTCTTGCCCGATCATTCGTGAAGCAAGCGGATTAGCTTTAAGTTCCAGAAATATGCTACTGGATGAAGAACATAAAAAAAATGCTCCTCATATATACGCTACATTAAAAAAAGCTCGTAACTTAGTAGCCCAAATGAGTGTCGATGACCTAAAAAAATGGATTACGGATCAGATTGACAGTAATCCTTATTTAAAAACAGAATATGTTGAAATTGTTGACAACACTACTTTGCAGATCATACAAAATTGGAACGAAAAAAACGATAGAGTAGTTTGTGTGGCAGTTCATGCTGGTAAAATCCGGTTAATTGATAACATTGTCCTTTAATTTTAAATTACCGCTATGTTTATTGAAGTTGTAAAATCAAAAATTCATAAGGTAACAGTAACTGAAGCAAACCTTCAGTATGTGGGAAGTGTAACAATTGATGTAGCTTTAATGGAGGCAGCTAACATCATTGAAAATGAAAAAGTGCAAATTGTTAATGTAAATAACGGAGAAAGAATTGAAACTTATGTGATTAAAGGAGAAAGAAATTCAGGTATCGTATGTTTAAATGGTCCAGCTGCCCGGAAATGTGCAGTAGGCGATATCGTTATTATTATCTCTTATGCTTCTATGGATTTCGAAGAAGCTAAAAAACATACTCCTACTTTAGTTTTTCCGGATACTTTGACTAATCAATTAATCTAACTTTATTCCAGGATACTTTTAATCGGAAAATGTCAAAAAATAAAAGTTGATGGATGAACAATTATCATAATCCACTGACAAGTCTTTAGTTTTAATCAAAACTAAAGGGGCGGATTATAATTCTTTCAACCTATAAAATAAAAATCAATTTATTACAAAAATCCTAATGAGGTGTCCAAAGAATATGGGATACCTTCGATTTATTTGTATTTTATTCAAATATCCAATTCTATTAAGGGATATCTCACCACAGATATCCTTTTTTTATAATCATTCTTTCCTCAGATTTGTGTTAGCAACTCCCATGTAAATGTGAATGGAATGTTGATAAAAAATAGAAGCAAATAATAACTTTCTTTGGATTTTTAAATTCTGTAGCCGGATATGTTTTTTTTTCTATTCTCCAAATTTAGAACCGAATTTTACTTCAAAACATTTCTACCTTTTATTAACAAATACAAGGAGTAAATTAAAAAATATTTCTTCTCTTCTTTCTTTTCTAACAACTGTTGAAAATAAAAATAACATTCAATTAATCAAACATATAAGTCTAAATAACCTGTGTATAACTTTCTCTTCAATTTTAATAAAATAAAAAACAAGTTTTATTTAAAACATTTCTTCTATAAGCTAACAAGCTATTATCATACTCATATTATTTTAAAAATAAAAATATAAATAATTATAATCTGTTTGTTTAAAAACTCCAATGTGTACCTTTGCATACATTATTGATATAAATTGCTGTTATGAATCCGATAAAGAAATTAGCCGGAGAAACTGTTATATATGGTTTTACTACTATTTTAGGACGTTTTGTAAATTGGTTATTAGTACCGCTTTACGCGGGTATATTTGCTACTCAAGAATACGGAATAGTAATAAATTTAATGTCCTATACAGCATTGTTAATGGTTTTACTTACTTATGGAACAGAGACTGGCTTTTTCCGCTTTGCTACTACCGATAATAAGAATAATGTCTTCTCTACTTTAATGACTTCTTTATCGATTACCACTTCCTTATTTATTGTTTTAACTTTATTATTTCTGAGAGAAATAGCTGATTTTTTAAATGTAGCGGAACACAAAGAATATCTTATTTTATTAATTATAACTGTCAGTATAGACGTAATCAGTTCTATTCCTTTTGCTTTATTACGACTGGAATGTCGTCCTATTCGTTTTGGGATAATTAAATTGCTTAATATAGGTCTTAATATAGGTCTTAATCTATTTTTCTTATTACTTTGTCCTTTCTTGGAACAGAAAGGTATTGCGGTCCCTTTTTATAATCCAAACGGCGGTATTGTTTATATCTTTATTTCTTATCTAATTGCTTCCGTATTTACTTTTATTATGTTACTCCCTTACATGTTAAAATTCCGCTTTTATTTTTCTTTTGGACTTTTAAAATGCATTCTTAAATACTCTTTTCCTCTGCTTATTGTTAGTCTGGCGGGAATGATTAATTTACAAGGCGATAAAATAATGATGCCGAAAATATTGGGAGAAGTCATGAGCCAGGAAGAAGCTTTATCCATGACAGGAATATATGGTGCCAATTATAAATTAGCGTTAGTGATGTATATTTTTACTCAAGGTTTTCGTTTTGCTTTTGAACCGTTTTTTTTCAACTATTCAAAACAGGAAGATTCGAAAAAAATATACAGGGATGTTTTTCTTTATTTTACAGGTTTTGGACTGATTATTTTTTTAGGTATGATGTATTGGATCGATATTATAAAATTATTTGTAAGGCGTCCTGAATATTTTGCTGGTATAGTCATTGTACCTTGGGTCCTCATGGCTAATCTTTTTCAAGGAATGTACTATTCGCTTTCTTTATGGTATAAATTGACAGATAAAACTATTTATGGAGCTTATATGGCTATTATAGGGTGTATAATTACCCTATCCATGAATATAATATTACTGCCGAGAATCGGATATTTAGGATCTGCTTATGCTGTCTTTACTTGTTTTTTAGTTATGTGTATTCTTTCATTAATATGGGGTAAAAAATTCTACTCTATAAAATACGATTTACGTAAGATTATTTTTTACTTTTTATTAACGATTGTTTTTTATTTTCTGGGTAAATGCATTACGTTTGAAAATCCTTGGATAACTTCCATTGTAAGAACTCCTTTATTAATTTTATTTATCTGTATATTTTTGATAAGAGAAATGAGGTTTTTATTTAGTAAAGATTTTATACATAAGATGTTTCATAAAAAGTAGTATCTTTGTTTCTAATTACGACTAAAAAATAACTCGCAATGAAAATGAGAATAGTCAATAAGTCCAAGCATGCTTTACCCGAATATAAAACCAGCATGTCAGCCGGTATGGATATCCGTGCTAATCTGGATGAAGATGTGGTATTGCAGTCTTTGGAAAGAAAATTAATTCCTACCGGTTTATTTATAGAATTACCGGAAGGATATGAAGTGCAAATACGGCCTAGAAGCGGCCTAGCTTTAAATGAAGGTTTGGGTTTACTGAACAGTCCTGGAACCATTGACGCAGATTATAGAGGCGAAATAGGAATTATAGTAGTTAACTTGTCCCGTTATCCTATAACGATAAAGGATGGAGAACGTATCTGTCAGATGGTTATCAATAAAATTGAGCAGGCTGAATGGATAGAAGTGGAAGATTTGGCTGAAACAGAAAGAGGAGCAGGTGGATTTGGACATACGGGTAAGAATTAAATCATAAGATATCATCTGTAATGAAAAGGAATATGAAAAGGTGGATTGTTTTATTTTTTGCTTTTTTTCTGGCTATAAATGCTTTTGGGGATGAAAAAAAGAAGATAGATGGGTACGAAAGTTTAGATGAGAAGTCTAAAATGGACTTTGATTATTCCTTTATGGAAGGAGTAAAGTATAAAATTACAGGTGATTTTCAGCAAGCTGTAGCCTATTTTGACAGATGTCTTCAAATTTATCCGGGAAGCCCTGTAGTAAAATATGAATTAGGAAATCTTTTGATGATGAGCGAAGATTATAACGGAGCTCTTCAATTAGCAAGAGAAGCAGTAACAGCTAATCCGTCAAATATGTGGTATAAATTGCTTTTAGCACATGTTTTACAGAAAAAGTCCATGATAGAGGAAGCTTGTAATGTATACGCAGATATCATTGCCAAATATCCGGATAAAGAAGAATTTTATCTGTTGGAAGCAAATCTTTATACTTCTGTCGAAAAATGGGAAAAAGCTATTGATGTATATGATCGTTACGAAAAACAATATGGCATAACAGAACCTGCTTCTATTGAAAAAATTAAACTTTACACTAAATTAAATGATTTAAAAGGTGCTTCGGAAGAAGCCATAAAGTTGATTAATAAATATCCGGAAAAGAGTGAATATTTAAGTTTATTGGCAGAACTTTATTTTAACTATAATGAGGATAAAAAAGGTCTTAAAATACTGAATAAGCTTTTGAATACCGATCCTCAAAACGGATATGTTCATCTTTATCTGGCAGATTATTATAGAGAAAAAAACAAAGAAGAAGAGGCTGAAAATCATACCAGAAAAGCTTTATTAAGTGATGAATTGGATAATTCCTTTAAAGTGCAATATATTCTCAGACTGATTTTAAGTAAAGATAGTACCCGGGTATCGGATCAACAGCTAAAGGGATATATGGACTTATTGATGAGTAAATACAGTGATGATTTGACAGTAAGAGCGTTACATTCTGACTTTTTGAAAAAAGAAAATAAAATTGAAGAGGCTAAAAACGAGTTGGAATATATTCTTTCCCAAGACAAAGATAATTATATGATTTGGGAAGAATTGCTTTTGTTGTGTAATGAGACGATGGATACAATTTGTATGTATAATAAAAGCGTGGAAGCAATTAAGTATTTTCCCGAACAACCTCTCCCTTATGCTTTAGCAGGGATATCAGAAATGTTGAGAAAAAACTATGAAAATGCTATGGAATTTTTCCAAGACGGATTAAAATTGGTGGAGGATCAGATGCAGTTGAAAGCACAGTTTTATTCTTATTTGGGGGATTGTTATTATAATTTAGATAGCATTGAGAGAGCCTTTGATATGTTTGACGAAGTATTAAAAATCAATCCGAATGATGCTTTAGTTCTGAATAACTATGCTTACTATCTTTCTTTAAGAAACGAGAATTTAAGCAAAGCGGAGCAAATGAGTTCTCAAGCTGTCTTGCTGGAGCCTGAAAACGGGACTTATTTAGATACTTATGCTTGGGTATTATATATGCGTAAGGACTATTCTCAAGCACTTTATTATATGAAATTGGCTATCCAATATAGCCCGGAAATATCTGGAGTTCTCTACGAACATTACGGAGATATTTTGTATAGAAATGATGAAAAAGAGAAAGCTTTGGAAATGTGGAAAAAAGCTTTGGATGCTGGAGATGAAGTTTCAAAGGATCTGAAATCGAAGATATCCGGTGAGTATACATTTGAAAATTAAAGAAGTTTTGAATTTCAGTTTTATGTTCAAATATTTTTTATTCAGTTTTTTTATCGTCTTGCTTTTTTCTTGTCGTTCTGTAAAAGAAACAGTAGTACCGAAAGAGGTAATAAATATATCGGAGGGAAAACTTTATAAAAATTTAGAGGCAAATGAACTCGATTATCGTTCATTATATGCTAAAAAAGTAGACGTTTCTATCCAAATTAACGGAAAAGAGAATAAGCTGAAAGGGGTATTGAAGATTGAGAGAGATAGCTTTATCTGGATGTCTGTAACGGCTCCTTTAGGAATTGAAGTAGCCAGAATATTGCTAACTCCTGATAGTGTCAAATTTGTAGATTCTTATAATAAAAAATATTTGCTGACTGATTACGATTTCTTTTATAACGAATTCGGGATTCGGTTAGGTTTTACATGCATACAGCGTATCCTTACGAATGCTTATTTGAATTTAGACGATTGCAATCAAATTAATTTAAAATCAGGAAAGTTTAAATTTGAAAAGACGGATAAAGATTATGTCCTTTCGACTGTACAAAAGAAAGCCTTGAACCGGAAGTTAAAGAAATTTTTCAAGAAAAAACGTAAAAATAAAGATTTTGCTTTGGTACTACAAAAACTTCATATTGAACCTGATTATTTCAGACCCTATAAATTGACATTGGAAGATTTGGAAGAAGATATGAGAGTTAGCGCTAATTACAGCCATTTTAAAATCTACGAAAATAAAATTTTTCCGGAGAAATTAGCTTTTGAATTGTTTTTTGAAGACAATGAAATAAAATTGGAATTGAAATTTACCCGTTTAGAATTTAATATAAATGTCGTTCCGAATCTACGGATTCCGTCCAAATATAAAAATATTTTGCCTGAGAATTAATATTCAGAGAAAAATGAAAATTCAACCTATTTTCATATTGATACTATTCTTATTTTCTTTAACAAATTCAGTCTGTGCCCAATCCATTCAATCCATTCAAAAGGAAAAAGAACGGAGTGAAAAAGAAATAGCTTATTTAAATAAATTATTAAACGAAGCTAAAAATAATAAACATATTTCCTTGGGACGCCTGAATATTATTCAGCAAAAGATAATTCAAAGTAGGAAAATAATCACTTCTCTCAAGCAAGAAGTTTTTTATTTTGAAGAACAAATTAAGGAAAATGAGACTCGTTTGACAGAGTTAACCCATAAGCGTGAGTCGATGCTGGATTTATATAGTAAGCTTATCTATGGACTTTGGAAAAAAAAGGATAACATAAATAAGTTAATGTTTATTTTTTCTTCTTCTGATTTTAATCAAGCCTATAACCGATATAAATATTTTGAACAAATTCAATCTTATTCCAAGCGACAATTGATTCAAATTTCTCAGATTAACGATTCTTTGTATATACAGAATATGCAATTAAAAGAATATGTGAATCAAAAAAATGAAGCTTTGAAAGAAATCGACATAAAAAATGCCGATTTATTAGCTCAGCAGCGAAATGAAAAACAACTTGTTCAGGAGCTTCAAAAGAAAGAAAAGGATATTGTCCGTAAACTTCAAAGCGAACAGAAAAACAGAAATCGTTTAGCGAAAGAACTAGATAAACTGATTGCTTCTCAAGCCAAGAAATCAGGTAGTTTGACCTCTGCTTATAAGATGACCCCGGAAGAAAAATTGGTGTCAGAAGATTTTGCCAAGAACAAAGGTAAATTACCTTGGCCCGTTAATCAAGGAGTTATTTCTGAAAAATTTGGTGTAAATGTGCATCCCATCTATAAGAGAGTGGAAATGATAAATAATGGAATAAGTATTTCTACTTTGAAAAATGCGGATGTCCGTACCGTTTTCAATGGAGTGGTTTCGGAAATCTTATTTATGCCTGGTTTTAATAACGTCATTATTGTTCAACACGGGAATTATTTTACTGTGTATTCTAATTTGGCAGATGTAGTAGTGAAAAAAGGACAAAAGGTAACTACGAAACAAATAATTGGAAAAATAGCTTACGATCAAGACAATGGAAGCGTATTAAATTTCCAAGTGTGGAAAAATATGGATAAGTTAGATCCTGAAAGTTGGCTGGCCCGTTAAATAGAGTTCAAAGAAATTAGATTTTAAGTAAACATTTTTGAAAATAAGTTTCGAAAGATTTAAAATATTTATATAATTCTATAAATTCGAAATAGGAATAGAAATAATCTAGAATTACATAACAAATAATAATTTATTTTATTTGTTTAACAATCAGATTACTATATAATTATTTCTTTTTTTGGAGGTCCCTTATAGGAGTAGAAGAACTAGTGAATAGCTTTATTTTGGGAAATAATATTGAAAAGTGAAAATATCTTTTTATGAATATTATTTCCCGTAAAACTTTAAGAATTGGTAATTCAAAATTATTTACTAATTTCGTTATTGTAGAAATTCTTATTTAAATGTTTTATTTTAAAGATTCTAATGGATATAAATAAACAAAAATAGGAATGGATTTTAGATAGAAAATGAGGTTCAAAAACAGAATGAAATAGTTTATTCGAATACAATTGAGCATAAGAAATAGGACTATTTTAGATAATTTGTGTTGCTCCGCTTGAATCTTGGCTTCATTTTCGTAAGTTTTTCTATCTAGGAAAAATAGGAGAGAATAAGTATATTTGTGAAAAGTAATTTCGTTCTTATTTTTGTTAAGGGATCAAGAATTGAATATTATATAAAAACATTTTGGAAAAGAAATTTTAAGTTTTAATAGTGTAGAGATATTTTATATATTTAAATGAGTGATAATATTTGTGTAAATGAATGCAGTAATTTTTTAAAGAATTATTTGAATATTGTGTGTTTGTTTGAGAACAATTTACATGAATAATACGAATAGAAGAAGAGAATTTCTTATAACAGATCAATGTATAAAATTCGTTTTGTATTTATGGGGGAATAATCTGTAGAATGGGCTATAGATTATTTATAGATAACTAATAGAGATGAAAGTATATGTCGTAGCGTGTAATTTCTGATTAAAAATATGTATAACAATTATTATATTAAGCTTGGTGATGAATAAAGCAGTTTTATCAATTTCCTCTGAAGTTGGAAATATTATAAAAGTGGAAAATTTTATTGAAAGTTTTTCGGAGACTTTCAGTTTACCTCCTGATCTTTTTGGCAAAATCAGTTTGTCTATTATTGAAGCGGTAAATAATGCTATTTTATCTGGGAATAAATTGGATGCGAGTAAACAAGTTTGTTTGGAAGCTTGGGAGGAAAATAATAAATTTCATGTTTCGATTGAAGATGAGGGTCAAGGATTTGATTATAATCATATTCCGGATCCGACACTGCCTGATAATATATTGAAAGATGCAGGTCGGGGCCTTTATATAATGAAAACCTTATCTGATGAACTCATTTTTGAAAAAAATGGGGCTAAAGTGACTTTGATATTTGATTTATAAACTCACTTTTATGAGAGAAGTGTTGTTTTATAATGAAGGAATTGCATATCCTGATTTTTTTTCTGAGGATTTATTGAATGAATGGTTAGATAGTATTGCCCGGTATTATTCCAGAAAAATAGGTTCTTTGTCTTTTATTTTTTGTAATGATTCTTATATTTTAAATATTAATCAAACATATTTAAATCACGATTATTATACAGATGTGATTACTTTTGACTATTGTCAAGACGGGTTTCTTTCCGGAGATATTTTTATAAGCTTGGATACTGTTCTCTCTAATTCTCTCCAATTTAATACTCTTTTTATTGAGGAGTTTCATCGTGTGTTTTGTCATTCTGTACTTCATTTGATCGGTTTTAAGGACAAAACAGAACTTGATAGTACCGAAATGCGGGAAAATGAAAATCTTTGCTTAGAATTACTTAAAACCATCCGAAATGACAAATTTATTACCCAAGTATGATATTATAGTTGTCGGAGCAGGGCATGCAGGTTGTGAAGCTGCCTGTGCAGCTGCAAATTTAGGATCGAGAACTTTACTTATCACATTGGATATGAATAAAGTTGCTCAAATGTCTTGTAATCCCGCCATAGGTGGTGTCGCTAAAGGACAGATAGTTAGGGAAATAGATGCATTGGGAGGTCAGACGGGTGTGATTACTGATCAGAGTTCGATCCAATTTAGAATGTTGAACAGTTCTAAAGGTCCCGCTATGTGGAGTCCTCGTGCACAATGTGATAGAATGAGATTTTCTTTTAATTGGCGTTCTACTTTAGAAAATACTTCTTTACTGGATTTATGGCAAGATGATGTTGTTCGTCTTTTATTAAAAGATGGAAAAATAGAAGGAGTATATACTTCCTTGGGGGTTGAATTTAGAGCTCCTCGCGTTATATTGACGAATGGGACTTTTTTGAATGGATTGATGCATGTTGGCAGGATTCGTTTTTCTGGAGGTAGAATTGGGGAACCGGCTTCTTTCGGTTTATCTGCTCAATTAAAAGAATTAGGGTTTGAAGTGGGGCGCATGAAGACGGGTACTCCCGTGCGAATTGATGGTCGTAGCGTGGATTTTTCTAAATTGACAGAACAAAAAGGGGAGGAAGATTTTCATCGGTTTTCTTATGTACATGTAGATTATAAAAATTCTTTACAAAAACGATCCTGTTATATAGCTTATACTAATGAAAAAGTACATGAGGCTTTAAAAGAAGGTTTTGCGGATAGTCCTTTATTCAATGGAACCATTCAGAGTATCGGACCTCGCTATTGTCCCAGTATAGAAACCAAACTTTTTACTTTTGCTGATCGTACGAGTCATCATTTATTTTTAGAACCGGAAGGAGAGTCTACGATCGAATATTATTTAAATGGCTTTTCTTCTTCTTTGCCTTGGGATATTCAATTGAAAGGGCTTCGTTTAGTAGAAGGTTTTGAAAATGTCAGGATATTTCGTCCTGGTTATGCAATTGAATACGATTATTTTCCTCCTACTCAATTATATCATAGTTTGGAGACGAAACGTGTTCATGGGCTTTATTTTGCCGGGCAAATTAACGGTACGACTGGTTATGAAGAAGCTGCAGCCCAAGGTTTGATAGCTGGAATTAATGCACATCTATCTTTGCATTCGCAGCAGGATTTTATTTTGCAAAGGGATGAAGCTTATATCGGAGTCTTAATTGATGATTTGGTGACTAAAGGAGTAGATGAACCTTATCGAATGTTTACCTCCCGGGCCGAATTCCGTATTTTGTTGCGTCAAGATAATGCAGATTCCCGTTTGACTCCTAAAGGAGTTATTTTGGGATTGGTAGATAGAAATAGACATAATATTTATTTAGATAAAATAGCAAAGCGGGATAAATTAGTTGATTTTATTCGTAATTTTAGTGTTAGACCGGAAAATATTAATGATTTTCTTCTTTTTGTCGGTTCGGCTCCTTTAAAACAAAGTGTAAAGCTGATTGATATCGTTGGAAGGCCTCAAGTATTTCTTACACAATTGGTTGCAAATTTTTCTCCTCTTCAGGATTTTATTGAAGAGCATTCAATTCGTTCAGAAATAATCGAGTCGGCAGAAATTTTGATAAAGTATGCTGGCTATATTGATCGGGAAAGAATGATAGCGGACAAACTATCCCGTCTTGAAAATTTAGTAATTAGTGAAAAATTTAATTATGAGGAATTGACTAATTTGTCTATTGAAGCCCGGCAAAAACTTTCCAAAATTCAACCTCGTACAATTGGTCAGGCTTCCCGTATAAGTGGAGTTTCTCCTGCAGATATCAATGTACTTTTGATTTTAATGGGAAGATAATTTTGAATGGATTAAAGGAAGGTAAATAATTAATTGTTTCACGTGGAACATACAGTTTTCTCCATATACAAATTAGAATAAAAAGATGAGAAAGGTAGAAGGAAATATTGTCGACGTTTATAATCGGGAAATTTATCCAGGTGAAATTTTAATATCAGAAGAAGGAAAAATAGAGAAAATTGTTCGGAACAAACAAACATACGATTGTTATATTTGTCCGCCTTTTATAGATGCGCATGTACATATTGAAAGTTCTATGTTATTGCCGAAAGAATTTTCACGGTTAATAGTGACAAAAGGTACAGTAGGCATTGTAAATGACCCCCATGAGATCGCAAATGTTTTGGGAGAGGAAGGAATAGAGTTCATGAGAAAAAATGCGGAAGAGGCGGATGTCAAAATGTTTTTTAGTATTCCTTCTTGTGTCCCTGCTACTCCGTTTGATGCGGCAGGAGGAATTATAAATGCAGAAGGAGTAGAAAAATTAGTCAAAACAAAGACATTTGTTGCCCTGTCGGAAATGATGGATGTTCCCGGAGTATTAAAAGGAGATAAAGAAGTAAAGAGAAAATTAGAAATTGCAAAAGAAAACCATTTGAAAATAGATGGTCATGCTCCGGGAGTGAGAGGAGAAGATTTAAAAAATTATATTGCTGCTGGCATTACTACCGATCATGAATGCACTACTTTAGAAGAAGCTGTAGAAAAAATAGAAAGAGGAATGAAAATTATGATACGGGAAGGAAGCGCGGCCAAAAATTTCGAAGCTTTACACCCTTTAATAAGATTATATCCTCAGCAAATAATGTTTTGTACGGATGATGCACATCCCGATGAAATAAAAGAGAAAGGACATATCGATAGAATAGTGCGAATGGCTATTGCAAAAGGCTATGATTTATTTGATATTTTAAAAGCAGCTTCTATAAATACTATAAAACATTATCATTTATCGATAGGTAGTTTAAAAGAAAAGGATACGGCTGATTTTGTAATAGTAAAGGATTTAAAAAATTTTCAGATTATAGCTACATATATTAATGGAATAGAAAAATATAATTTTAAAAATTCTGAATTAAAAGGGACAGAAAATAGAAAACAGGATTATTTTATACTGAATCGTTTTTGTCATGAGTATCTGTCAAAAAAAGAGATTCAGTATACGTTGAATAAAGGAGATATGCCGGTTATTCAAGTATCAGACGGAAGCTTATGGACAGAAAAAAGAGTTATAAAGAATCAAAACGATAAAATTAATTTTGAAGCGGATACACAAAATGATATTTTGAAAATAGTGTATATAAACCGATACCGAAACGGGAAACCACAAATAGCTTTTATAAAGGGAGTAGGATTGAAAGAAGGAGCTTTCGGGAGCAGTATCTCTCATGATTCTCATAATATTCTGGCGATAGGATGTAAAGATGAGGATTTAATGGAATGTATAAACGAAATTATAAGATTGAAAGGAGGCTTGGTGGTGAAAAATGAGAGAGGTTTATTTTCATTGCCATTGCCAGTAGCAGGTATCATGAGCGATCAGACAGCGGATAAGGTAATAAGAAATTACAAAGAATTAAATCGGGAGCTGTCAAAGAGCGGCGTTACTTTAAGCTCTCCTTTTATGACTTTAGCTTTTATGTCTTTAATTGTCATTCCTGAGTTGAAAATAGGAGAACAGGGATTGTTTGATTACAATCAATTTTCATTTATCCGCGAAAAAGAAAATTGGAATTTATAAAGTTAAGTCTATGGCTTTATATGATGATATTTTACGGGAAAAAATAAGTAAACTTCCAAATCTTCCTGGAGTATATCAATATTTTGATTCAATGGGTAATATTATTTACATAGGTAAGGCTAAAAATCTGAAAAACAGAGTAGTATCTTATTTGAATCAAACAAATCAATCCAATAAAACCCGTTTATTGGTCCGAAATATAGCTGATTTACGATATATTGTAGTAGAGACAGAACAAGATGCACTTCTATTAGAAAATAATTTAATCAAGAAATATAAGCCCCGCTATAATATCCTTTTAAAAGATGACAAAAGCTATCCATGGATTTGTATAAAAAAAGAACCTTTCCCAAAGGTTTTTACGACAAGACGAGTAATAAGAGATGGTTCAGAATATTTTGGACCTTATACATCGGCCCGCTTTGCCAATACGTTGATGACTTTAATTAATAATTTATATAAATTGCGTACTTGTAATCTTCCCTTGACATCTTCTGCAATTTTAGCTCGTAAATTCAGGGTATGTTTGGAATATCATATTGGTAATTGCTTGGGTCCTTGTGTGGGAGGGATACCGGAAAAGGAATATGATGAATATATAGTACATATCCGAAATATTTTAAAAGGAAATGTGGCTTTAGTCATTGAAATGATGACGAATAAAATGAATGAATTTGCTACAGAATTACAGTTTGAGAAAGCCAATGAAATGAAAGAGGCATTAGTTGCTTTAAAAAATTATCAGGCAAAATCAACTATTGTAAGTTCTACTTTAAATAATATAGATGTATTTTCTTATTTAGAAGATGAGCATTATGCTTATGTTAATTATTTAAGAATTATTCACGGAGCTGTAAATCAAGTTCATACAATTGCTTTAGAAAAGAAAGTGGAAGAGGAAAAAGAAGCTTTACTTTCTTTTGCTATTTTAGAAATCCGACAATTGGTGAATAGTCATTCCAAAGAAATAATTGTACCCTTTTATCCGGATGTACAATTAGCTGGTATACAATACGTTATTCCAAAAATTGGGGATAAAAAACAATTGTTGGAGTTGTCGGAAAGAAACGTAGCCTATTTTAAATTGGATAAAGATAGACAGAGAGCTATCGTAAAGGAGGATTCAAAATTTAATTTATTAAAAACGATAAAAACTGAGTTAAAATTACCCACTCTTCCGCATCGAATGGAATGTTTTGATAATTCCAATACACAGGGTACAAATCCTGTTGCTTCTTGTGTGGTCTTTATCGATGGAAAACCGGCGAAGCGGGAATACAGAAAGTTTCACGTGAAAACAGTTACCGGACCGGATGATTTTGCTTCCATGGAGGAAATAATTTTCAGGAGATATTCACGGGTTTTGGATGAAGGAAAAGAATTACCGGATTTGATTATTATTGATGGAGGAAAAGGACAGTTACATTCTGCTGTGAATAGTTTAAAAAAATTAAATCTATATGGAAAAATTCCTATAATTGGTTTAGCCAAACGAATGGAAGAGGTATTTTATCCAGGAGATAAAGATCCTTATTTATTGGCTAAAAATTCTGTTTCTTTGAAAACGTTAATGCATATTCGGGATGAAGCCCATCGTTTTGGAATTACCTTTCATCGGCAATTACGGGAAAAACCCCTTACTAAAAGTGTATTAAATGAAATAAAAGGTATAGGTGTTAAAAGTGAAAGGCAGTTAATAGTACATTTTAAATCAGTTGAAAATATAAAAACTGCAAGTCTGGCGGAATTAATAGCAGCAATAGGTATGGCTAAAGCCCGAATTGTTTATGATTATTTTCATTCCAGTGCTGAATAAAAACCGGAACATATTGTTTAAAATATGTTCCGGAAATATTTGATATAGAAAAATTTAACGAATTATTAAATCCTCAGTACCATTCGAGAGCCAGGAGGTAATTAATTCTCTCAGTTGACCGTATTCTTGTGAAGAAGGCTGATAAATCCTTTTAGAGAGTATAAGATTCTTTTTAATTTTTAGTGTTTTATTTTCTTGCTTTAGAGAAATGTCCACCGAACCGGCTTTATTTTTTAAATGAATTTCTATATTTTTATTTTTTAGATCCTTATTTTCAGGGAGATGTATAGTATATTCATAATTTTCTTCCAGGAGATATGGTAATTCCAGTGCAGTTTTTCGGTCGCTATTCAACATATTTAATTGCCAAGAGTGTATACCAGTTGGAAGAACAGGTAAATTATACAAAAGATAATCCCCCGCTTGCTGAAGTGTAGTTTGGGAGGAGAATTTTATTTCCATCTGATTCGGATCTGAATGAAGGATTTCGGAGTTAATTAATGTCCCGAAATTACGGGTAAGCGTTGACTTATACTGTTTAGAAAAAGCGGGCATCAGATCGTTCAGCGTGTTTCCTGAAGTAGTAATGCTGGCAGAGGTATGTATACCTTCGTCGGTAAAATGAATATCAGCATCGCAGTTAAAAGTCATTTTTGCCAGATTACTGGGCGTAATATTTTGGATTTGATCTTCACAAACAACCCACACTTCTTTGTGTGAAGCAATGGCTTCTAAGGAAGTTGTATTCTGTTGATCCGGGGATAAGAAATAAGGTTGACTATCCGTTTCTACTTTTACAAAAATGTCTTGTATAGGTTTTATTCCTTTTATTTTATCTTTCAGGGTCTCCGGGTAAACAATTACATAGGCAGGCTTTAAATCTATACTCTTTAACATAGCTATAAATAAGTCTGCTTTTTCTGTTTTTGTACCGTATGCACTTTCTAATACTTCAAAAGGAGGACGGGAAGTATAGGCCAAATTTTCCGGAGTGAGTCCTATAGTGGAAATATTTTTAGTAATATATTCGTAAACAGCTATTAATTTATCTTTCTCCGTAGCAGCGTTTTGAATCAGTTGCCGGGTAAATTCTTTGATTTTTGGATCAATGGGAAGGACTAAATTTTTCTGTAACAGGGAGAGAGCCTGATTAACAGAAGTATATGTACAAGCTATCAGACGGGGTACATCATATTTATTCGAACTTTGGTAAGGTTCACTTATAGCAGCAGGAATATTTTTCAATTTCCAACGATAGCTTTTCATACCTTCTTTTACGGTAATTTCTGGTTTTACTTTACTGTCAGACAAAGTATAATGCAATTCTTGGTTTTCAGGAATATTGACGATGAGAACATATTCTTTTACAGGACTTAGTTCTTGTAAAACTTCGTCTATATCGGGTGTACTTAAAAAGCTGGGTTTACTATATAGAGTATAATCCAGGTAGATCGTTGCCCCCAGTTCCAAGCCGGTATGAGTAATAACCATTTCTTTTATATGATTGTAAGCCGGTGCATCTGCTGCAGTGGAAGGTAAAACCTCATTAAAAGCATTTTGGGGAGCTTGAATAAGGGTCCCATCTGCTTGTCGGGTATAACTTTCATTGATTTTTAATTCTTGAAAATCGGGATTGTATACAACGAAAGTTTCTCCATAAAGACTGTTGAATGCTTTATGTGTCTTCAGTTTTAGAATTTTATTGTAATGAAATTCGAATTCTCCATTGGGTTTATAAGTAAATTCTTTTACCAATCTGATAAAATCTGCTTCCGATTGTGCATACCCGTTACTGATAGCGTAGAGCGTGCCGATTAGCAGGAAAAAGATATATTTAATCTGTTTCATCGTTTTTATATTTTCATTTAATCATTAATACTTTTTGGGAACATTTATTTCTGGTTTTTTTCTAAAACAATAAGTTGTGTCCCGTAAGATTTGTGTAAATTTACAGCTGTGCGAAAGTCTTGCCAATCTTCAGCTTCATAAACCCTCTTTTTTAGAGTTAGTTTTTGATTCAGTTTAAGACGGTTGTTTTCCTGTTTGAGGGAACCGGCGAAATCTGCTACTTTACTGTTATACTCATCCCTTCTGTTTTCTCCACTCATACGGTAACCTGCCGGAAGCTGAATGGTTTCTTCCAACAAGACTAAACGAGAACAGGCGTCTTTAAATCCTTGTTTCCTTTCTTTTATAGTTGTGTTGATGCGGAGATAAGAACGGGCTCTGTTATATAAATTATTCATAACCAGTGGCTTGAATATTAAAATATTTTTGCCGCTTATCGCATAATTTGGAATACTGAATTTCATTTCGATTTTGATCGGAGCGGCCGTATAATTTTTAGGGTCTTTGCCGTAATCAACGCTTAAAAGGCGGGCCCGTGGAGAGACGGCTAACAATTCTTTTTCCAGGGCATTTTTCCAATCGTTCATGAAACCGCTGGTAAAAATACGCCTTATGCTACCGTCAGATTGTCCTTCTGCTTCTACAATAAATTTCCCGTTTAAAGTACCGTCGGGGCTAAGACTGGTTTGAGCATTTATCTTAAAGTAATGATTTTCGGGAGCGGATACGGGAGTTAAAAGTAGGTCGGATCCCTCAGGTATACCGGGAAGGTAATTCTGTTGTTGTTCAGCACTGGACCATAATTCCCGTAGAAAAGGAACCCAAGTGGGGTCTAAGGGCATATAATTTCCATTGGATAACTTTACGACGGCTACACTGTGGTTAAAATGATCGGCAGGAATAGATTCAACTCTTGAACCGGCCATTGTCATCGCCGGATAAGCTTCAAAACCTGCCATACGGAGCATAGAAATTAAAAGAGCAGCTTTATCTTTGCAAACTCCACATCGGTCTGTAAAATTCATTTTTGTATTATGTAGGGTGTAACCTTCTCCTTTCCCCATGGAAATACCGGAATAACGCATATTGTCTGCCACCCAGTGTGTCAATACAGAAATTTTTTCCATTTCTGTTTTACAACCTTTAATCAGTTCGTCTACTTTTTTCTGTGCCTCCGGAGTTGGTTCGAAGCTGCCGTAGTCTTCATTGACTTGGTAAAACCATTTGGATTTAGCCTCCCAATTGGGGGTTGTCGACATCATTAGTTTAGGAGCAACATCAAATAAATCGACCATATTGGGTTCTTTTTCAAAAGGTCGTAGGTCGTACATGCAGAAGGTATAAACTTTTTTATTTCCTTCAAAACGCAGAGAAGAAGCACATTCCCCTTGATAGAATTGATACTGCATATCTTTTTCTTTGGGAATGGATACTTGGTATATCTTGGTTAGGGTAGGATCGTTACTCCAGAAAGGAACGATATCGTAAAATTGCCCGCGCATAGGAGGAACAAAGCGATCCTCATTTTCATCAGAAGCAAGTAGAGCATAGGTAAACCCTTTTTTAGCAATTTCATAATCGACCACATCACCCGGTTCCAAACGTCCGATTTCTATCATAATTTGACGGGCGCCCCAATAAATAGCTCGTGCCGGGGCAGCATAATCACAGGCTGTTTTTACATCGATGTCTTTTGTACTTCCATCTGCTTTATATATTTTCACTTTTTGAAATTCTGCAAAAGCAGTAAGAGGATCGTAATCATATTTGATAATCCTGTGTTTCAGGGCTCCGGCGGGAGTTTGGATTTTTACAATCCGGTGGATCGTAAAAGAGCCGGATCCTTGGTCGGATACACATACTCCCGTGCTGTCTAGTAAGTTGACTACATCGTATTTTGCTAAATCTTGCTGATTATCAGCTATTTTTAAAAGTTTTTTCCATTCCTGACCTTGTGTTTGTAGGATCAGAAAGAGGGAAATAAAAAGAAAAAATAAACGGTACATAAGATTTTATTTTAAAAGTTTGAATTTCACCTTTCTAACGGGCTTTACAGACATTTTCTATGTTGAAAATTCGCATTTCGTATTTTGTTCTCTCTTTTCAGGTTTTAGCTATTCTAAAATTAAAAGGTAGCCTTTGCCTTTCTCTATTTTAATCGGTTGTAAGGGATCAAATTCTTTTGCTTCTTGAAATAGGGGTATTTCGGGAGCGTATAACCTTACTTTTTCCGGGGAAAGCCCGAGTTGATCCCAATCTATATCCAGGTTCACAGTTGTATCTTTTTCAGCCCAGCTGGCGATAGCAATCAACGTTTTCGCTTTCCGTACGTAACAAGTTGTCAGGATATCTTTATGATTGGTTTTAACGGGGGTATGGGAAGACCAGTAACCAATCATCCGACTGCCTTTTATGCCGAATTCATCCCATGCTTTCCAAAGGTATTGGGCGACCTCGCATCCTTCCCAGTGAAGCCGGGAGGTCATACCATATAACATTCCTCTCCAAGGGTTTCCGCAGTCCTGAAGCATTTCCCCCATCAGTCCGTAAGGAATTCCGGAAACTTCTGTTAACCAATAATCGGGACCCGCATTATAATCAAAATATTCGCCTAACCAAAGGCGGTCCAAATAAGGCATATGTTCCATATAAAGGCAGGCACTATTGATATAACCGTCTTTTTCGTTAAATTGATTGGCAGAATGTAAATCGATACGCGGAGCAGAACAACCGGCATTTAAAACTTTCCGGATACGCTTCATGGTGGTCCGATCGAAGGCCAGGTCATCGATATACAGACCATCTATACCGATGTTCTGGACTAACCAATTCAAGCCTTCTACGTAAAAATTATGCCAACGGGAAACCCCTGAATTTACAATCGCGGCATCGGTGTATTTTTCAACAAACCAGGCGGCTATATAATCTTCTTCTAAATGCTCTTGCAACCAGGAAAATCCATTTCCTTTGCCTGCAGAGAAGATTTCATGTCCCAAAGAGCGAAGCGCCCATAATTCCGGAGCCCGGTTTGCTAACTCCCGCACTGTATAATAAATTTTTACTTTACATCCTTTTGAATGGGCTTCGTCTATATACGCTTTCATGAAATCCGGGCGGAAAAATGGATAATTTATATGAGGATTGATGGGCGTCCCGTGATGAATATTTATCGTATTTGCCCCTTGGGCGACAACGTTGTCAATCGGTTCGTAACTATGCAAATAACGATCTGTCCATTGTTTTTCTGTATCTATGGGTTTAAAAGGAGTGACAGAGGTCTTAAAAATAAAAGTCAGTTCTTCTCCGGCTTTTAGTGTGCGGGATCCACTATAGGTTTTAATAAGCATATCTTTGCCTTTCCGGCTGAATTTGATACCTCCTTTTCCTTTATTATTCCAACATTCCGGAATAATGAGAGGCTTAGAATGATAAAAATTAGTGTTCAGGGGACGAACGTAATTTTCATCTCTGAATACACAATGTAATCCTGCATTGACTGTACCGATCCAAAACCCTTCCTGGTTTTTTTGAATATTCCATTTCCAATTGTATTCTTTAGGTATACGCGAGCCTTTTTCTCCCATTCCCAACCAATAGGTTGCAACAGAACCATTCATGGGTATTTCCAGCCGAATATCATTTACTGCTGTATTAGCAAGGGCTTTAAGCGTAATTTTATACTCCATAAATCCGTCAAATTCCATTGATGCTTCACAGCGAACATCGAAATTTCCTGCTTTATTGATTGATTCCCAACTGATCTTCCCTTTTTCTTTTTGGGTGAATTGAAAAGATTTATTTTCCCAAGGCAGATTTTTTTTGTTTTGTTCGATGACAAAGCGGAAAGGAGCCTGGATTATTTCTGTGGGGGATTCCCCGATTTCTGTTACTTCATCAGTAAAATAGCTCTGGATGGAAGCTGGTAAGCCAAATGAATTCAGAGAAACTGATCGTCCTAAACAGGCGATGGTATTTCCTGAAAGGGAAAGTGGTGTAAACGGTTTTACAATATCGTCGTCAAAAGCGATGTCCGAATTTAACCAGCGTAAGCGTGATAAACGATAAATATCGCTGTCGCCTTTGTCTGTCAGTATTCTGTCGCTTATTGAAAGATTTAAATCCAAAGTCTGAGGTTCTACATTATCGCCGGAAACAGTGACCTCTCCTTTGTATAATCCCATTTGAATGCCTGCAGGTATTTGGATGCCAATCCATAGTGGTCTGATTTGATGTTGAGAAATGTGATAAGCGATTTGCATGGGGCGTTGCAGCCAGTCTTTTCCTGCTGTGTTGAAACAAGTGAAAGCGCTTAAAGGAATGGTATCTTTTGTACCGGCCAGGTCATTGAATTCTACTTTTATATTTTTTATGTCTTCTCCCACGGCCCACAAGCCAATTTGAAATACAAAGTATTCATTTTGATCTGCTTCGGCGAAAAAAGGATGTCCTGCGCCTTTTGTAACCCAACGATAAGGTATATCCTGAAACATTTTTATCGGATGCAGCCGGTCTTCTGCAAATAGCAGGTATTTTTTATCCGGATGGTCTTGAAGTAATGCGGCTTTTTCCTTTGCTGTAGCAATAATTTCCATGGGATAGAAACTATTAAATGAACCTCGGGATTGAAATCCGATCAAACTGGCTTCCGGAGCAGTTGTTTCCTGTGTCTGGGCTTGTGCTAGCCAACGAACATCCGGAATCGTTTGCTCACGGGTGTAAAATACTTTCGGATAAGGTCCGCCGGAAGAATGATACGGTAAATAATAAATATAATAGTTTCCCGGGACAGTTTGAGGTTGGAAAAATAAAATACCAAATTCACGGTTGACCTCTTTTCTGTAAAAATTTACGATTTGTTTGCCTGTTTGCGCATCTACAATAATTAGTCCTTTTTGTTCCGGATCTCTGTCTCTTCGTCTCCAGGGCAAATAAATTTTTGCTGTCTCTGTAGGGCTGTCTAAGTGCACTATAGCTCTGTGATTTCCTAAAGTATCGGCTTCCCAAAAAGCTGTACTATATAAAGATTCATCGGGTTTAATTTCTTGTGCAACTGTCGGTAAACTAAAACAGATTGCTAAAAAGAGGAAAAACTTTTTCATATAATAGGGGTTAAATTATTCTGAACCCACGAATTTGGGGATTCATTAGCACAAAAACAAACGTAAATAAATATATTTTAATAAAAAATCAATATCCTAAAAGTATTTTTCTAAGGCCTTGATAAATTATTGTAAAAGCTCAAAAGATCATCTGTCTTTTGAGCTTTTAAGTCTTTGATTATCGGGAAATTAATTTGTGAAGCTATTTACTTTAGCTATAATCCTAGCTTTATTTCTTTAGCAATTTTTGGTATTCCGCAGGATTTTCTAAAATTTCCACTGCTTTTTTTACTTCCTTATCGTGTAACACTTTGTATTCAATGATTCCGCCTAAGTAATAATAGCGTTGCATAAATTGTTCTGCCAGAAAGGAAGAAATCTCTTTTTTAAATACTTCCATGTCCCGGTCGATGGAATGAGTAAAATCCTTTTGAAGACTATCCAATTGATTTTTAGCGGTATCGTAATATTTTTCAGCTTTTGCTATTTTAATCAATTTTTCTAATGTCCGCTGAGATTCTGTTTCATAAGAAAAATTTCTTTCTTTTAAGTAGTTTTTAAATTGAGAATAAATGTCATCTGTAATGACGAAGTTCGGAATAGAAGAAATTTCCGGATTTTGGAGTGCGTAAGAATTCACAAAATCAAAACACAAATCTCTGAGGACTAACTCTTGAGTGATACGTGCATAATTTTCGGCTTCGATTTGGATATCCGGACTGATTCCTCCTCCATCATAAACTGTACGTCCTCCTTTTGTCGAATAGGCTGTGATCAAAGAATCCGGTACTTTGCCTACACTACCGTCAGGATTTCTATGAGAATAATCCAATGCTTGAATGCAACGTCCACTCGGAATATAATACTTGGCTGTTGTAATTTTTGCTTTGGTGTTGTAAGCTAAATCTCTTACGGTTTGTACTAAACCTTTTCCAAAAGAGCGTTCTCCGATAAGGACGCCCCGGTCATAATCCTGAAAAGCTCCTGAAACGATTTCTGCGGCAGAAGCAGTGCCCCGGTCGATTAAGACTGCGAGAGGCATATCCGGTACGATGGGGTTTTTTGTGGCAATATACTCTTTATCCCATTGTTTTACTTTCCCTTTTGTAGCTAATATTTTAGATCCTTTAGGTAGGAAAAAATTACTAATTTCTACGGCTTGTTCTAATAACCCGCCCGAATTTCCTCTTAAGTCAAAAATGAGAGATTGAGCGCCTTGATTTTTGAGATCGATAATGGCTTTACGGACGTCTGTTGCCGCTTTATCTGTAAAACTGTTTAGATAAATATAACCGATACTGTCGGTTATTAATCCGTAATAGGGGACGCTTGGCAATTGTATTTTTTCCCGTATGGCTTTTTTCTCCAGCGGTTTTTCAAACCCCTCTCTTTTCACTTTGATTAAAATTTCTTTTCCCGGTTGTCCTCTCAATAATTCACTTACTTCAGAACTCGTCTTACCTTTTATCGTTTTTCCATCTATCGATATAATAATATCCCCTGGCAGGAGCCCGGCTTTATCTGCGGGCGAATCTTTATAGGGTTCCCGGATAATGATTCCCTCTCCTCTTTTGCTGATAACAGCGCCAATTCCTGCATATTCCCCTGTTGTCATCAGTTTTACATCTTCTGTTTGAGACTCAGGATAATAGATCGTATAGGGGTCCAATGAATTAAGCATGGCATTGATACTTTCAGTGACCAGATCCTCAGGTTTAATTTCATCTACATAAAGCATGTTGATATCCCGGAACAACGTTGCATAAATATTGAGTTGCTTGCTGATTTCAAAGTTACGGTCATCACTTTTGAGAGCAACAATTCCTAACCCGAGGGTGAGTATCCCAAAAATAATAATTAGGATTTTTTTTGTTTTCATTACCAATAAATTACAATTGTAAATTCTCTATTAATTAAGCGAAAGTACACTTTTCTCAGGAAAGTTGAAAATTATTATTCATTATAATGGATGTCTTTTAATCTTTTAAAGAAGTTTTTTTCACTTTTCACGGTTAAGGAACGGGATCATATCCACTGCCGCCCCAGGGATGACAGGAAAGAATACGTTTCAAGGCTAAGCCTAATCCTTTCAGTGGGCCGTGTTTCCGAATCGCTTCGATGGCATATTGCGAACAGGTAGGAGTATAGCGACAAGTGGGAGGTTTTAAAGGAGAAATGCAATACTGATAGAACCGGATGGGTAATAAAAGCATAAAAATAACACAACGTTTAAGAAAAACGAGAAAAGAAAGATGAGATATTTTATAGTTATTCCGGAACACGATAAAAATGGATAATAATTTTTTGTATTGCCGATTGAATGGCTTTTTCTATTTTGCTGTATTCGAGTACGGTGTTATCTATATAAATGAAAAGAATATCTAAGGTTTCATAACCTTGACTATCTTTGTAAAGTTCTGATTTATGCATGCGATAAGCTTCCCGAGTCAAGCGCTTAAGCCGGTTTCTTTTTACAGCCCGCTTAAATTTTTTTTTGCTGACGCTAATACCCATCCTTGCTGGATATTCTCCTTGGAGAGAGGATTTCTTGACAAGGACCCGGAAAGGAAATTTGACAAAACTAAAATCTGAATGGACTAATTCTTCAAATAAATTTTTGTTACAGAGACGTTCAGATTTACAAAATGTGTTCATAATAGGAGAGAGGAGGTCCAAAAAAGGTTTTTGTGTAAAAACAATAACTTTTCTCGTTTCAGGCGTAAAACTTCAGTTGGATAAGCTGAAATTGATCCGGAACTTCAGCTTTGTTTCTCTGCTTACCTACCCGTCTGTTTCCGAAAAGAACTTTCTCACAAAGAGACTGATTTTTGGACGACCTCTTTTGTTTTAATTGGAAATTATTTATATCCGATCTGCGTAAAAAGACCTCTATTTAACTTTATTGTCTTTATTATACTTTTTAATGAATTCTTCTATAGCCATTGTCATAGAAGGACATTTCGCTGTAGGAGCCTGTATGTCCAGCCGTAATCCGGCTTCTTCTACGGCTTCTGCTGTTGCGGGACCGAAAGCTGCAATAATCGTGGTATCCTGTACAAAATCCGGAAAATTTTGAAAAAGAGACTTTATTCCGGAAGGTGTATAGAAAGCAATAATATCATATTCTTTCAGATTTTGGATATCGCTTAAATCGCTGGCCACTGTTTTATACAGAATTGCTTTTGTATATTTCAAGTGTAATTGATCCAAAAGTGCGGGAATATTTTCTTTGTGGATGTCTGATAGAGGCACTAAAAAATTTTCTGTTTTATGCTTTAACAGAATCTTCGTCATATCATCGACTTTCTTATCCCCGTAAAAAATCTTCCTTTTCCGGTAAACAATATATTTTTGTAAATAGAATGCTGTCGCTTCAGATATACAGAAATATTTCATTGTGTCTGGAACCGTAACCCTTAATTCTCCACAAATCCTGAAAAAATGATCAATAGCAGTACGACTCGTAAAAATGATAGCGGTGTGGTCCAGAATATTGACTTTCTCCTGCCTGAACTCTTTAACCGTTACCCCTTCTACCTTTATAAAGGGTCTGAATTCCAATTTCAGATTGTATTTTTCTGCTAAATCAAAATAAGGAGATTTTTCTGTTGCCGGCTTAGGTTGTGAAACAAGTACCTTTTTGATCTTCAACGTTGTAAGTTTTAAATATTAATACTCACTTATTACAATGCCACATACTTATATAAAATAAGTAAGGGTATTACTTCGAGGGCACAAAGGTACAAAATCATATACAAAATTGAAACTCTATAAGTGAATAATATTTCAAACCACCGTATTAATTTAACAAGATAAAACATTACTAAACAGATTCTAATAATTTTTGCCAGTAAGGGAAGAGCAAATAACTTGACGAAAAAAAGCGATAATACGAGTGGAGAAATGAATAAACCGATCAAAATATTATAAGTCCAGATATTTACAATTACTTCTTCCTTTACGTTACGGATATTGAATGTCCAAGCCAATAAGCGGACCGTACAGAGCGTACAAATATGATAAAGTATCAAAAAACAGAATATGTAAATAATAGGTTTGAGATAGAAAGCATGAAAAGAAAAATATGCGATTCCGGTAGCGAGTATAGAAAAAGAAAGGAGTAAAGCCAGAATATAATATCCTAAGTTAGAAGGAATACCTTCATTTAAAATCAATTCATATTTTTTTCTTTTGATCAGAACGCTCAGCATAAGCGAGAACAGGCCTTTGCTTCGTATGCGTAAAAAAGCAAAGATAATGAGAAAAACCAGCGTATATATCAGGCTGCCTGCAATATGTCCCGGTTTATTCAAGGGCAGGATCGGATTGAAGCTCTTGAGCGGAATATAGATAACCGAATCTTGCCTTTCCTCACTAGCAATAAAGCAAGGATTACTTTTGTCTCCAGTTGTTTCTGTATAAATAAAATTGGTGTCGGGGGCCTGCATTTAACTTGAATATAAATAAATAGACATTATCTTTAATGGGCTTCGTACCAATTTTCCCCAAATCCGGTACTGACAGTTAAAGGTACAGAAAGTTTGACTACATTTTCCATGCATTCCGTAACCAATTGCCGTAATGCTTCTTGCTCTTCTTTATGGCATTTAAAATTCAATTCATCATGTACCTGAAGAATCATTTTAGATTTCATTTTTCTTTCCTCTAATTGTTTGTGGATACAAATCATTGCCATCTTAATGATGTCAGCAGCGGAGCCTTGGATAGGAGCATTGATCGCATTTCTCTCTGCCATACCCCGGATCACTGCGTTTCTGGAGTTTATATCCCGAAGGTAACGCCGTCTTCCCATAATTGTTTCCACGTATTGTTTTTTTCGGGCTTTTTCTACAGATTCTTCCATATATTTTTTTACTCCGGGATAAAGTTTGAAATAACCTTCTATGAGTTCCTTCCCTTCTTTCCGGCTGATATGGAGTCTTTCTGCCAGTCCCCAAGCTGAAATTCCGTATATAATTCCAAAATTTGCTGTTTTGGCTCTTCGTCTCATTTCTGAAGTAACTTCTCCCATGGGAATATGATATATCTTTGCCGCAGTGGCTGTATGTACATCTTCCCCATGCCGGAATGCCTCTATCAATTGTGGGGTTTGGCTGAGGTGGGCCATGAGACGCAATTCTACTTGAGAGTAATCGGCGGAGAAAAACAGATAGTGATCATCACCTGTAATAAAAGCTTTGCGTATTTCCCTTCCTTCTTCTGTCCGGATGGGAATATTTTGAAGGTTCGGGTTCAAACTGCTAAGTCTGCCAGTGGCAGCTTCTGCCTGATTGAAGTGGGTATGAATTTTGCCGGTATCAGCATCAATATAAGTAGGTAGAGCTTCTGCATAAGTACTTAATAATTTTTTTAATCCCCGGTAATCGAGAATTTTGCTGACAATCGGATGTTCATTTTCCAGTTTTGCCAATACTTGTTCAGAGGTGCTGTATTGTCCGGTTTTTGTCTTTTTATTTCCGCCGTCAACATTCATTTCGTCGAAAAGTACTTCTCCCAATTGTTTCGGAGAACCGATATTGAAGGGATGACCGGCAATAGCATAGATTTCTCTTTCTAACTCTCCTATCCGGATTTTTAATCCTTCCGAAATACGTTGTAATTCTTCCGTATCGATAGAAACCCCTTCGTATTCCATATCTGCCAGTACAAATACCAAAGGCATTTCTATATCGTTGAAAAGCCGGATTAATCCTGTTTCCATAAGCGCTGCATTCAATGCTGCTTTTAATCGGAATAACACATCGGCTTTCTCAGCAAAGTCATAATCTTCCTGAGCTTCATCCTCGAAAAAAAGAGAAAGCTGACGATTTGTTTTTTGAGGTTCAGATAAAGTGTAATGGAGGTATTGTAAAGCAATACGCGTCAATTCATGTGACATATCCGGATGTAAGACATAATGGGCGATTTTTATATCAAAAATCGAATTTTTTAATGAAATACCTGCCCTTTTCAGCCAGATGATATCGTCTTTTACATCTGGAGAAATCAACGTTTTTTCCGGATTTTCGAGAAGAGACCGGAATAACTGAATTGTTTTTTCCGCTTCTTCTTTAGCGTCCGGGAGTTTGATAAAATCTACCCGGTGATTTTCTGTGGAAAAACAGATCCAGGTAGGATAAGAACTATAGATTGTGCCAGAAATAAAAACAGAATGAAAGACGTATTCCCTTACTTTTTCCAATTCTTGGATTAAATTTTCAATGTCTTTGCTACGATCTGAATATTTTACTTTTACGTCGCATAAATGTTCTGTTTTCTCTTCTTCCTTATCCGTTTCTATTAATCTTCTGGAAAGGGAAAATAATTCCAATTCTTTGAAAATCGGTTCCAGGGTTTTTATATTAATATGCTCCTTGGTTAAGTCGTCTGCCATATATTCGGTGGGAACATCCGCATTTATGGTCACTAAAGTCCGGGACAGATGTACGGTCGGCTGGCAAGCGAGAAGGTTTTCTTTCTGTTTCCCTTTTAATTCGTCAATATGGGCATATATACCGTCAATATCTCCGTATTTGTATACCAGAGTTGCTGCGCTTTTGGGACCGATTCCTGAGCAGCCGGGAACATTGTCTGCTGCGTCACCCATTAATCCTAAAATATCGACAACCTGGCTGATCTTTTCAATTCCGAAATGATCCAATACTTCCGGAATGCCCCATACTTCCGATTTATTCCCGGAACGTCCGGGCTTGTACATAAATATTTTTTCACTGACTAATTGGGCATAATCTTTGTCTGGAGTGATCATGTATACGGTATATCCGGATTTTTCTGCTTTGCGGGCAATGGTTCCAATGACATCGTCGGCTTCGAATCCAGGAATTTCAATACATTTTATACCTAAACCTTTAATAATGTCTTTGATGTAAGGAATGGATTTTCGTAAATCTTCGGGCATCTTTGGACGTTGGGCTTTATAAGGGGCATACATTTCGTGACGGAACGTCGGACCTTCCGGATCGAATACAACTGCGATATGGGTCGGTTTTTCAAGTTCCAGCAATTCCAGTAAAAAATTGCAAAAACCAAAAGTTGCCGATGTATTTATGCCAGTCGTTGTGATACGAGGGTTATGGATAAAGGCATAATAAGATCTGTATATGAGTGCGTATGCATCTAAAAGATATAAAGTTTTATTTTCTGACATGAAATTATTTTTGTGTGTTTACTTCGACAAAGGTAAAAATAAAACGGAAAAAAAGAGGGAATGTTTTGGAGTTAAAGAAAATGTTTTTACTTTTGCAACCAATACAAAAAACTGTAAGATGAAGCCTTTTTCTGTTGCCTGTTATTTTTACTACTATTACTTTTTTAGCAAGAAGTAAAGGGCTTTGGTATGTAAATTTTATAAATAAGATAAAACGGAGCCCTGAAATATCAGGGCTTTTTTATTGACACAAGATGGGACAATTTCGATTTAGCAACGGTTATTATTTTCATTTCTACTTTTATTGTATGAAAAGTAGCCGGTAGGCGTATATTTGTCTTGGACTTGAATAAAAAGATTTAATATGACCCCCGGCTTAAGCTGGGGGTTTTTATTTTAGATACACACTAAACAAGAAATAAATGAAAAAGAAGATTGCGATTCAAGGGGTACACGGATGTTTTCACGAACAGGCTGCCCGTTTATATTACGGAGAAGAGATCGAGGTGGTAGAATGCCTGAGCTTTGAAGATTTGTTTGTCAGCTTGGAACAGAAAACGGCGGATGGAGCTGTTATGGCTATTGAAAATACGGTTTCAGGTGGACTGTTACCTAATTATTCACTTTTACACAAATACGGAAAACAAATAAAAGGGGAGGTATTTTTACGCATTAAGCAAAATCTTATGGCTTTGCCGGGGCAGAAAATAGAAGATATTCGTGAAGTTCATTCCCATTATATGGCTATTGCCCAAACACGAAGTTTTTTTCAGGAATATCCTCATATCCGTTTGATCGAATCGGAAGATACGGCTAAAAGTGCTGCTGATATCGCAACTAAGCGGCAAATGCATGTCGGCGCCATCGCTTCCGGTTTAGCGGCAGAGTTGTTTGGCCTGGAGATTCTTCAGGAAAGTATAGAAACTCATAAACAGAATTTTACCCGTTTTTTAATTTTAGATGATAAGTTGAATGTAGAGAAAAGAGATATCGATAAATCATCGATTTGCTTTACTATTCCTCATGTCAAAGGAAGGCTTTCCCAGATTTTATCTATCTTTTCTTTTTATGATCTGAATCTGACAAAAATTCAGTCTTTACCCATTCCGGGGAAGGAGTGGCAGTATTTTTTCTATGTGGACCTTAAATTTGAAGAATATAATCGTTATCGAGAAGCCATGAATGCTGTACAGCCTTTGATGGAAGATGTAAAAATTATGGGAGAATATAAAAGTTATAACGAATGAGAAAGATCAGAATTGTAAATTATAATAACTTAAAAATATGATTATTCAACCAGCAAATAGAACGAATAGTGTGAGTGAATACTATTTTTCACGTAAGCTCCGCGAAATAGATGAAATGAATCAGCTTGGAGAAAAAGTGATCAGTTTGGGGATAGGATCACCTGACATGGCACCGGCTTATGAAGTGATTCACACGTTAATACATGGAGCCGAAAATCCTGAGAATCATGCTTATCAGAGTTACAAAGGTATCCCGGAATTGCGAAGGGCTTTTGCAGAATGGTATCAAAAATATTACGGTGTAGAACTGGACCCTGAAAAAGAAATACAGCCTTTAGCCGGATCGAAAGAAGGAATTTTATTATTGTCACTGGCTTTTTTAGACAAAGGGGACAAAGTATTGGTGCCTAATCCAGGGTATCCTACTTATTCTTCTGCTTCCTTATTAACGGAGGCTGAAATTATTCCCTTTGATTTGAAGGAAGAAAACAATTGGATGCCTGATTTTGAAGCTTTAGAAGCAATGGACTTGACTGGTGTAAAAATGATGTGGGTTAATTATCCGAATATGCCAACAGGAGCCCGGGCTACGGAAGCCTTATATCGTCGGTTAGTAGAATTTGGTCTAAAGCATAAAATTTTGATTTGTAATGATAATCCCTACAGTTTTATCCTCAACGAAGAGCATCTCAGTATTTTGAGTGTTTCTCGGGCGAAAGAATGTTGTATTGAGTTGAATTCTTTGAGTAAAGCCCATAATATGGCTGGTTGGCGGATTGGCATGATTGCGGGTGAAGCGGAAGTTATTGCCAATGTGTTAAAAGTAAAAAGTAATATGGATTCCGGTATGTTCCGGCCTATGCAATTGGCAGCAGTGAAAGCTTTATCGTTGGATGCTGCTTGGTATACGGCTTTGAATGAGGAATATAAAGCCCGTAAATTATTGGCAGGAGAGATTTTAGATTTATTGGGAGCGACTTATGATCAAAATAGCAGTGGAATGTTCTTGTGGGGGAAAATAGGAGAAAAATGGGAAAACGGAGAAAAGTTGACGGATTATATATTGCAAAAGGCTAGAGTATTTATCACTCCTGGCTTTATATTTGGAAGCAATGGTAACCGATATATCCGTATTTCTCTTTGTGCGAAACGTCCTGTTTTGAAGGAAGCTTACGAGCGGATAAAGAATCGTTTGTATCCTGCCGCATTGCAGCATGGTTCTTGGTGTTAAGTTCAGAAAGCAGAAAAATAAGGAAAGTAACAGGGAAAAATTATGCAAGTAGGAGTAATCGGAATTGGTTTGATCGGCGGCTCAATGGCGATCGATTTAAAAAAGAGAAAGTTTGCAGATCGGGTGGTCGGTGTGGAAAGCGAACAATTGCATGCCGCCGCCGCTAAGGAGATGGGTTTAGTGGATGACCTTGTAAATTTAGAGGACTGTATTGCAGAAAGTGATATTATTGTGGTGGCGACTCCCGTAAGTGCTGCAATTCGTTTAATTCCTCAGATTTTGGATAAGGTGGATAAACAGATTGTCACAGACGTTTGTTCTACCAAAGAAAAAATCAATGAAATGGTCCATTATCATCCGAACCGGAAAAATTTTGTAGCTGCTCATCCTATGGCGGGTACGGAATATTCGGGACCTTGGGCGGCTCTGTCCGGACTTTTTGATGGACGTGCCGGGATTATTTGTAATGCAGAAGATTCGGATATACGGGCGGTAGAATTAGTGAAAAGCATGTATGATTGTTTGAATATGAGAATGATATATATGCGGGCGGCTCATCACGATGTGCATACTGCTTATGTTTCTCATATTTCTCATATTTCTTCTTTTGCTTTGGCTTTAACTGTTTTAGAAAAAGAGAAAAATGAAAAGAATATTTTTGATTTGGCTTCGGGAGGTTTTTCTTCTACGGTACGTTTAGCTAAAAGTAATGCTGATATGTGGGCTCCTATATTTTCTCAAAACAAAGAAAATGTGTTGACGGTATTGGATACTTACATTGAAAAGTTACAGGAATTTAAAAAACATATATCCGATTACGATGAACAAGGAGTGAGAGAATTGATTTATAAGGCAAATAAGATAAAGAGAATTATTCGTTGAGAATAAAAAACGTTTATAAAAGAGATACACAGTGTATATTAAAAACGTTTGCAAAGTCAATTAAAAAGGTAAAATGCAAAATTTTAAATAGAAACACATAACGATAAATTTTATGGCAGCAATTCAATTAGATTTATTAAAGGTAAGTGAATGGGGTATTTTTTCGGATACGAAAAAACCGTTGATTATTGCGGGTCCCTGTAGTGCGGAAAGCGAGCAGCAATTATTTGAAACGGCGAGGGCTTTGAAAAATAATGGGGTGAACGTATTGCGGGCAGGTATTTGGAAACCTCGTACCCGTCCGAATTGTTTTGAAGGTGTCGGAGCAGATGGTTTGGGTTGGATGCGTCGTGTACAACGGGAATTGGGTATGAAAACTTCTACAGAAGTAGCAAATGTCAAACATGTATACGAAGCTTTGAAAGCAGGAGTGGATTTGTTATGGATCGGAGCCCGGACGACGGCTAATCCTTTTGCTATGCAGGAAATTGCAGATGCTTTGAAAGGAACGGATATTCCTGTTTTAGTTAAAAATCCGGTAAATCCGGATGTAGAGCTTTGGATCGGAGCTTTAGAACGTTTAAATATGGCTGGATTAAAGAAAATTGGGGTTATACACAGAGGATTTTCTACCTATACAAAAGCAAAATACAGAAATATTCCACAATGGCAGATCCCCATAGAAATTAAACGTCGTCATAAGGATATACTCATGATTTGTGATCCCAGTCATATTTCCGGTAAAAGAGAATATATACAGGAGGTCTCTCAGCAAGCTATGGATTTGGGGTTTGACGGTTTGATTGTGGAATCGCATATTTGTCCTGAAATTGCTTTAAGTGATGCAGCGCAGCAGGTTACCCCTTCTTCTCTTTCGGAAATTTTATCCCATCTGGTCATCCGGAATGTAGAGACGGAGGATGTAGAGTATAAAGAAAATATTGATGAGTTACGGGCTCGTATTGATGAATTGGATAACGAATTACTCCAGATCCTGGCAGATCGTATGAAGGTCTCTGCAGAAATTGGAAAGTATAAAAAACAAAATAATATCACGATTTTACAACCGGGACGTTGGGATAAGATTTTGGAAAAAGTATTTCAGAAAGGAAAGCAGAATGGATTGAGTGAAGAATTTTTAGAAAAAGTTTTCAAAGCGATTCATCAGGCTTCTATCGATCGGCAGACTGAAATCATGAATGAATAAGCTGATAGTAAGGAAAAGAAATATCCTAAAAATATTCTCACGAAAAGACAATATTTCAGGATATTTCTTTAAAAATAAATCAATTAAAAATTATTTTATAGGCACAGTAATCTTTAAAATGTTACTCCTATCCCCAAGCTGTAAGGATGCAATTCCGGCCCTTTGTTTGATTTGAACATATTGGTTAAAGTATAACTTCCCCAGATATTCAGGTTGTGGTAACCGATACGTGCTACTACATCTGCTTTGACAGGTATCATATTGAAATTATCGGAATTTTTGTCTTTTTTCTTATTTCCATCGAGGTTCTTATATACAATTTTTGTTTTGGAATGAAGGCGGATACCTCCCATAAAACCGGCAGATATATATACTTTTTTTCTGAGCCTTGCTGGAAATTGTACTTCCATTAAAACAGGAACCGTGAGGTAAAGTGTTTTGAACGAATTCCTTTTTACTTTCCAATCTGGATTGAGGGTATAGGGCATAATTCTGTTGTTCTCATCCAAACAGATGGACTGGTGTTTATTTTCAAAACGCAAGCGTTGGTACTCGAGCCCTAAACCTACAATTAATCCAAAATTATTCCGGGGTACGAGATTGATGCTTTGTTCCAAAATATTAAATTGCATGACGAAAGAATTTGCATAATCCAGTTCCATAAAATCCTGTTCACTGGTGGAATAATCAGAATAATCTGTATTTGTAAAGTTTACAAATCCGAAATTAAAACCGCACCAATGGCCACTGAAATTTCGGTACCCTTTGTTTTTTTTATTTTTATATTTATGGTTTCCTAAAATTTCAATTTCTGTATCATTTCCGGAACCGATAATTGTCAAGCCGCTGGATGAAGAAGAAAGAATACGTATTTTAGATTTTTTTTGTGTAGGGAGAGTATCTGTAATTTGCATTTCCCTGTTTGACAGAAGAGAATCCTGTAAGTTCGGTACGAATTTTATATTTTTTTCTTTTTGCCACAGATCGTTCACCATTACTGTATCTTGGAAATTGGAAGCCATTCCGTTTAATGTCAAAAAAATTGCAAAGAGAGATAATGTTGTTTTCATAGTATTATTTTTCTTAAATTCTATTATTTTCCTATAAGACGGATAGTGTTTTTAATATGTTACAGACACTTTTGCATTTATATTGTTTTTTTTCATTCTTTGTGTAAGGTTTTTACCAGCGTGAATAACAGAAGTAATTATATTTTTTGTTCCCACATTATCGGAAGAAGCTCTCCAGGTTTTAGCTGATTCAGTAAGAATAATTTCCGGAGCGTCGTTCATAGCTATTTCCTGAAGTTTTATTTCTGTATCAGAAGTAAGGAGGATTACTGTTTCCATAGAGGAAGAAATGGGAGCAATAATTTGCTTTGTAGGTTTTATAGATTTTACTTTCGCCAGTTCAAAAGAGGGTTTGTAACCTTTTGTTTCCAGAGGTGTACTGAAATGTGGTGAAACGATAAGGGGAAGAATGGTTTTCCGATTATCGCTGAACATCGAATCTTTTTCTACGATAGAGGGCGTAAACAACCGTATGAGCAGAAAGAGAGATAAAACAGCTGCCACAGCAGTTAATTGTATCAAAAGAATACGTTTACCTTGCTTTTTGTAAAGTTTATTTTTCTTATTAAAATGAATATTCGGGTTTGGTTTAAGCCTTAATTGCTGATAGAGCCGCACAGAGGCCTGAAACTCCTGGTCAGCAAATCTTTCCTTCAATTGCTTTTTTTCCTTTTCTGTCAATACTTCTTCTGCGGCTGCAATAGCATAATAATCCGGACATTCCTGTAGTTCTGTTTTTTTCAGAGATTCTTTATGTAAGTAAGTAAAAGTGGGTTTCTGAAGTTTTACCTTATCCGTGTCTTCTATAAGCTTGGATAATTCAGGATGTACCAACAGAAAAGCTTTTAATTCTGCTGTTTCCGCTTCTCCTAATGTTCCATCGAGATAATCGGCAAAATAAATTTCGTAATTTTTCTGTGTAATCATATTTAAATCAATTAAACCCTTCCTTATAGAGTTACACGATTAAATCAGGTTTTCGAATAAATTCTTTCATAGAATTGCGGGCTCTAAAAATATATACCTTTACCTGACTTTCGGATAAATGAGTAATGTCTGCTATTTCTTGGTAAGAATAATTTTCATAATCTCTCAACAAAATAACTGTTTTTTGGACAGGGGATAATTTGTTTAATGCAAATTCTAAAATATCTTGTAAATCAGGTGATTGCGTGCCAGATAAATAATATTCCGGATTTATATTTTCTATATCTTTATTTCTTTTTTCCCGCCGGAATATATCGATCATTTTGTGATAAGAAGTCGTAAAGAGAAAAGCTTTTGCTTTTTCGAACGTGATTTCTCCGACGTGTTCCCAAAGTACCATATAAGCGTCTTGAATGATATCTTCCGCTAATTCCTTATTATGACAGGTCTTGTAAATAAAACGAAATACATCGTCAGAGAATTTGTCTACACTTAAATTATATTCGTTTCTATTCATATCTTGTATGGGACGAACGAATATAATGAAAAGTTACAGATTATTTCAAATGTTTGCACTCCTCCTTTTAAGCTGGCTTTCCGAAGGTTTTATATTTTGAGTTTTTAATAAAGTCATATTGGCCTGAAAGAGGTTATACATTCAGACTTTAATCAATCTGTAAATAAGAAGGAGTTGAAGAAAATTTCTCTTTCTTCTTTTAAAATATCAAAATGTCTGGTTTTAGCTCCAATTGTAACTTGATAAACTTTATTATTTCTAAATATAAACCGTTTAAAGTAGGTCATTTCATATTTATCTTTAATAATAGAATATTCTATTTCTTTGATAAGCATGTTTTCATAAGGAACTGTTTGTTCATTTTTCAGGATAGCAGTTTCCATATCTACAGAACCTTTTTTCAATTGTTCGTATATTGCTAATGCATTGTTTGGATCGGAAAAAGATATTTTTTGATTTGAAAAATCGGAACATACCACTCCGAAAACACAGGTTAAATCTTTTGTTTGGTAAATGTAAGAAGGGATTCCATTTGTCTTTCTCTGTAATTTTTGTACATTATTCGGGAATAAAAAGGAGATATGTTGATCTGTTTCGATTCGTTGCCAACGGGCGTCAGTAGGTAAAAGGGTCAGGAGGGACAATAGTAATTTTAGTACAAGCATGATTTTAAGAATGGTTTAATTTGTTATTTTTGCAGCAAACTTATTTAATAATCAGATGTATTCAAATATTCTTCGGACAGAAATCAAAAGTTTTAGGATGCTTTAACAGATTTGGCATTCCGGAGAATCCCTCATTATTGTGAAGTTGTAAAAAATATTTAATCAAATCCTTTAGTTTTTAAGTTTATGCAGATAGCAGGAAAAGAATTAGGAAAATATCCTTTGGTGTTGGCGCCTATGGAAGATGTGACCAATCCTCCTTTTCGAAAGTTTTGTAAAGAATTTGGAGCAGATTGGTTATATTCAGAGTTCGTTTCTGCGGATGCCTTGGTTCGCTCTGTTCATAAATCTTTGAAAAAATTGACGATAGAAGAATCTGAACGTCCTGTAACGATTCAGATTTATGGTCGTTATATTGATTCTATGACGGAGGCCGCTAAAATCGTAGAGGAAGTGCAGCCGGATTTCATCGATCTGAATTTTGGTTGTCCTGTAAAAAGAGTAGCCCAGAAGGGAGCTGGTGCAGGGTTGTTAAAAGATATTCCTCTTATGATAGAGATGGCGGAACGAATTGTCAAGGCCGTGAAGGTTCCGGTTACAGCTAAAACCCGTTTGGGGTGGGATTGTGAACATATTATTATCGAAGATATTGCCGAACGTTTGCAGGACGTGGGGATACAAGCTTTGGCTATACACGGGCGTACTCGTTCTCAAATGTATGCGGGGGAAGCGGATTGGGAACCTATTGGAAGAGTAAAAAATAATCCGAGAATCCAAATCCCGATTATTGGAAACGGAGATATCACATCTCCTCAAAAGGCTAAAGAGGCTTTTGATAAATACGGAGTAGATGCTGTTATGATCGGACGGGGGGCGATTGGGCGACCTTGGATTTTTAAACAGATCAAGCATTATTTTCAAACCGGAGAGATATTACCGGATTTATCTGTTGCAGAACAAATTGATATTTTAAAAGAACAAATATTATTATCTGTCGACTGGATTGATGAAATAAGAGGTATTCTTCATATGCGCCGGCATATGGCAGCTATGTTTAAAGGCTTACCTCATTTCCGGGAATTACGGATACAAATGTTAAGAGCTGAGTCTATAGAGGAACTTTGGCGGATCTTCGAACTTATCCGGGAACGTTATTCCGGAGTAGAACGGGCTTGATTTTCAAAAGTAATCAAACGGATTTCTTTCCAGGGAACATAAACGGGTATGCTATCCTCCGGAAATATCAGAATGCCACTGTTTTCAGCATCTACATCTACGGAATCTCCTAAGCTAAGAGCCGCTCCGTTCGTGAGAGTGATATAAGAATATTTATAGTTTTTCGGTTCTATTGATTGGAGGTATTTGAAAGGGATAGAATATTCGATATTATCATTTTCCCCTTCTAGGAGTTCAAAATTCATCGCTTCATCTAAATCGTAAGCTAGCCTTCCTTTTATTTTTTCTCCTTTGCGGGTTAAAATCTCCCCATAAAGAGGCGTTTGGTCCGAGAAATCAGCATAGGAAGGCAGTGGAATTTCTTCTATGTTCAAAGATTCCAATTTGCTTGCCGGGATGGTCACAATACCAATGTTTGGCATATTTACTGTAATTTCCCGAAGATTTTCGATGGTCTTTAAATCCTTTACTTCTCCGTTTTTTAAAATGAGCCGATAGCCGTTCGGAGCTTTGAGGATTCTTTTGATTTGAGAAAAGCTTATATAGATTTCTCCTCGGGCTGTTTTGGCTTTAAACGTATCTGTGATTGTTTTTTTCTTGTTCCAGCTAATAAATCCTTTATAAATTCCTTGTTTAGTTTGAACGATACCAGTAATCGGAAGAGTGTAAGGCGGACAAAAAGAATCGGGCGAGGCGTCGAATTCAATTTTAGCTATTTTTTCCCAGGGAATCTCTATTTCTTCTTGTGCTGATATTTGAAGAGAGATGGGTGTGTTTATATCTTTAAAACTTCCTTTTTTTAATAGGATTTGATAACCACTCTGAATGTGAAGATTAATTTGGTTTATGCCGCTCAATTCTATGGTTTTTATATCTCCGAATCGGCAGGCAAATATATGTTGGGGGGGGACTGACGATGTTTTGCCTGAGTGGTTAAAAAGTACTCCGTCCTCATGTTTAAAATAGTGGGCATAAGGATTTTTCGGTTTGAGAGCTTGAAAAAGATCTGTCCAGTATAATTGATTCTTGCCCCAGGTAATGTAGCCAGAGAATTTTTCATTGTCTACAGTAGAAATATGTCCATATATGCGATAACTACAGTTTTGGGCAAATACGGAAGAAGACATACCTGAAATCAGGCAAATAAAGCCAAATAAAAGATTTTTCATAGAAGACATATTTTCCAAAATGACGTATAAAGGGGCAGAAAAGTTACAAATAAAATACACAGTAGGGACACAAAAGAGGATTTTTTCCTGATTAAAAATGATATTTTTGTACGGGAGTATAAGATAAGTCTTTTGTTATTTAAATAAAGGATTAAATCAGTTTGTTTTTTATATCTATTTTTGTATGGATATTTGTTTGGTTTGGGGAAACTTTTGAATAGTGGAATGAAGGCTATGAAAAATATTTTACTGGTATTGGGAGCGCCTAACGATGAAAAGGGCAATTTGAGCAGAATTGCTTTAGATCGTTTGAATTATGCCTTTGAGCTCTATTCGCTTAATAAAAACAGCCGTTTCCTTTGTACAGGAGGATTTGGGAAACAGTTTAATCCAACCTCTTTACCGCATGCTTACTACAGTAAACAATATCTTTTGCATAAAGGAGTGAAAGAAAATGACTTCCTGGAATTTGTGCTGTCTTCCAATACTGTCGAAGATTTTAGGATGTCGAAACTTGTCATTGAAAAAGAGCAGCCGGATATTTTGTGGGTTGTTTCTTCCGATTTTCACATGAAACGGGTAAAAATATTGCATGATATTATCATGCAATATCCGAATACCATTTTTGTACCCGCTCCTTCTAGCCTGACCACTCAGGAACTAAATCCCTTTTTGCTGCATGAAGAACAAGCTATCCGGGAGTTGCAGGCAAATAACTTTATCCTGTATTGACGTTTACAGCCCTACAGGAGAATGTTTTAGTTTATAAATTTGATGCTTAGGGGATAAGGCCACAATATACCGTCATTCGCCCGTATTGCACCAATAATTGTAAATATAAGACTGCATATTCCCAAAGCGATTAAAAGAGGAATCCCAATAAGGATAAAAGTTAAGATCGTAGCTCCTATGGCGTAGAGGAAGCAGGAAATAATCCAGTTCATTACTATTTTTCCATTGGCGTCAATATAGGAAGAGGTGTCCTTCTTTGTTAACCACAACACCAAAGGTAAAATCCACCCTAGTCCGGGAATGATCACTCCCGCAAATTGCGAGATGTGAATAAACATCGCATATTGTTTTTCAGAATCAGAAATCCTATTTTCCATGTATCTCTATTTTAGTGTGTTTAATGCTTTTTCCAACCGCTTTAATGTTTCGGTTTTCCCAATAATTTCAATAATATTGAACATATGTGGTCCTTTGGCTGCTCCTACGATGGCGACTCTAAAAGGATTCATTACTTTGCCAAAACCGATTTCCTTGGTGTTAATCCATGCTGAAATAATTTTTTCGGTGTTGGCAAAAGAATAATCTTCGATTTTGCTGAGAAGATTATATAATTCCTGCATCAGGGGTATGGATTCTTCTTTCCAGTATTTTTTTACGTCTTTTTCATTGTATTCTTCCGGTGTAACGAAAAAGAATAAACTGTCGTTATAAATATCTTTCACGAAATTAGCCCGTTCTTTCATTAAACCGCATACCTTTTCTATTTGAGATAGGTCTGCCTGAATGCCGTTACTTTCCAGTATTTCTTTTAAGGGAATTGCGAGTTCCGTATCTGGTTTATGAATCAGGTATTTGTGATTGAACCATTTTGCTTTTTCCGGATCAAACCGGGATCCTGCTTTATGGACTCTTTCCAGCGAAAAGGCTTGACATAACTCTTCCAGCGAGAAAATTTCCTTATCCGTTCCGTCATTCCAGCCTAGTAAAGCAAGCATATTGATAAAAGCTTCGGGAAAATATCCGTCTTCTTTATAACCATGCCATATTTCTTTGGTCTCAGGGTCTGTCCATTGCATTGGAAATACGGGGAATCCCATCTTATTCCCATCCCTTTTGCTCAGTTTCCCATTTCCTACAGGTTTCAGAATAAGGGGAAGATGCGCAAATTCAGGCATCACTTCTGTCCAGCCGAAACTTCTGTATAAAAGTACATGCAGGGGAAGAGAGGGAAGCCATTCCTCTCCCCGGATGACGTGTGTAATTTTCATCAGGTAGTCGTCTACTACATTTGCTAAATGATAAGTCGGCATACCATCTGATTTGAAGAGAACCTTGTCGTCCAATAAGGAGGTATGGAAACGAACTTCTCCCCGGATAATATCTTTTAAATGGAGTTCTTCATTTTCAGGCATTTTAAAGCGGATGACATAGGGCTCTCCTGCTTCCAGTAATTGCCTTACCTGATCAGCATCCATTGTAAGAGAGTTCCGGAGTTTTGTCCGTGTGGTAGCGTTATAGATAAACGTTTCTTTTTGCGCTTCACAGGATTTGCGGTAATTGTCCAATTCTTCAGCTGTATCGAAAGAATAATAGGCGTGTCCGGATGCAACTAATTGTAAAGCGTATTGTTTATATAAGTCTTTTCTTTCGCTTTGACGGTAGGGACCGTATTCTCCTCCTGTTCCTACTCCTTCATCCACCTTTAAACCGCACCATTGTAAAGATTTTATAATATATTCCTCTGCTCCGGGTACATATCTGGTCTGGTCGGTATCTTCTATACGTAAAAGGAAATCTCCTTTATGATGACGGGCAAATAAATAGTTGAAAAGGGCTGTTCTCACTCCCCCTAAATGAAGTGCTCCTGTGGGACTTGGAGCAAATCTAACTCTGACTTTTCTTTCCATTATGGCAAATTTTGATGTAAAATCAATTTAGAATTCTGATTTTTTGTCCTCTGAAGTGACTGTGCGATCCGAAATATTTTGCAATAGATTTTTGACAAATTCAATTCCTCTCCGGATGGCTGTTTCTTTCGAGGTAATGCCGCTTAAGATGGGTTCTGCATGGTTAAAAGGATTATCCGGGTTATCCGTAAGTAAATAGACAGTATATTTCCCGTTTTTCCCATTCTTGGTTTTACTTACAAGTCCCAACCAAACGTCTATATGGCGATCTTTCAGGTATATCGTGCGTTTAACTTTATACATTTTGAGATTTTATCTTCGGTCTTTTCGGTTGTTTTTTTGGAAATTCATGACCGAAACGGCAATAGCTAAACTTAACATAGCACAGATGTTGATGTATACTGGTGTTCGGTCCGTCGTTGTCATCAGACTAAATACGCTGGAAATCATAATTAAAAAAGCACCAAGAATAATGAGTAAGCGGACTGTTTTCATTAATTTTCGTTTTTCGTTTAAGTTTCAGATACGGAATAAAATAGGCTTATTTTTATTGCTCAGTGTCTTTTAGGTGGAGACAATTTTTAATAGGATTAGCATAAATCTCCAAATAAATATTATTCAATAGCGAACGGTTTCCCTCAATTTTGTCGATTTTCTGAGTCATTGTGCAAATAAATTTTTCTTTTTCTTCATCGTTATAAAATTTTGAAAATTTATTGACAGAATGCAAAAGATCATAAGCAATATAATTATTCGGCCATAATTTAAAGTTTTTATGAATTTTTGAATCAATGAGCTGGGCAAGGACTTCCAGTCTTTCTCCATTGGATGGCAAACTGGCTATTGCATCCAGCTCGTCATCAATGGGTTTGTCTACCACAAAGTTGATCCTGCCTTTATACATGGCTAAACCGGTTTGCATACTTTTCATATCTTCTTCCGGAGTTTTTATGTATTCGCTGACCGTTTTGGTGTATAATTCATTTGTCTTCAGATCGTCGCAAGGCTCCCATTCATAGGAGATAGACAAAGGTACGATTTTGAGCTGTCGGAAATTTTCTGCGAAATCTTTAGAACTGCTCATTTTGAACATTTTCAGTAAACTGGGTTGTGTTTTATCATCCCCGTTTTTAGTCCGTCCTTCTTTTTGGGCAATCCATATAGAATTAACTCCAGCTTCAATTGTGGCACGTATGTATTCGGAACGAAGGGCAGAGCTGACGATCATTTCTCTGACGGGAATATCCCTTTCTATAATGAAACAGGAATTCAATTTCACCAGATCTGTAACCCATTCATTCACCAGAAGATTACTCCCGATAGCAGCTTCTGTATATTTAAAACCGTTTTTTCTCAACAACAGATTCAATATAGCAGAATCCAGAATAATATCTCTGTGATCAGAAATAAACAGATAGGAAGTATCCGGTCTGAGATTTTCCAATCCGCTGATGGAAACTCCGTCTGAAGTATGGTCGATAACCGACTGAATCGCCGGACCAAAAAATTTGCTTTGGAATTCATCCCGGGTATGGATGTCCTTGAGCGTCGCAGCGATTACATTTTTATCAATCTGAGTAAGCTGTGAGAAAACGGATAGAAACGCCTCCGCATTGCTGAGTCTTTGTGCTGCTGCAACAACTTCACTCCCCACATAGGGTCTAATACTGTCAAATTTCGAGTCGGATATCATATCTGTTTTTTCTAAAAAATCTTAATCACAGCTTCATCTAAGCTGCAAAGATAGAAAAATTATCTGTTATGCCTGCTGTGCTCCGGGATATTCTTTCAAAGCCTGAGCCAAGGTCTCCATCGCTTTTTTCAGTTCGCTGATTTTTAAAACATAAGCGATTCTTACTTCATTTTTTCCGAGACCCGGTGTATGGTAAAATCCACTGGCAGGAGCCACCATGACTGTTTGACCGTTATAACTAAAATCTTCCAATAACCATTTCGCAAAACGGTCGGCATCGTCTACAGGTAATTTTACGATGGAATAAAAAGCTCCTTTCGGTTTCGGGCAAATGACTCCCGGCATTTTATTCAGGGCTTCCACCATAAAATCTCTCCGTTCGATATACTCATTGTAAACGTTTTCGAAATATTCGTCGGTTGTATCTAAAGAAGCTTCTGCGGCTATTTGCCCTAAAGCGGGAGGACACAGACGCGCCATGCCGAATTTTAAAGCTGTCGCTAAAATCTCTTTGTTACGGGTAATGATAGCTCCTACACGGATACCACATTCACTGTATCTTTTTGACATCGAATCGAATAAAACGACATTCTGTTCAATACCCGGTAAATTCATGACAGAAAAATGTTTCAGACCATCATAACAATAACGTCTGTATACTTCATCCGAGTATAAATATAAATCGTATTTTTTGATGATTTTAGCCAGCTCTTCTAATTCCTCTTTAGAGTATAAGTAACCTGTCGGATTGTTGGGGTTGATGATGACAATACCCTTTGTAGCAGGAGTGATCAGCTTTTCAATTTCACTGATAGGAGGTAAAGCAAAATTGTTTTCAATGGTGGAGGTGACTGTTTTTACTTTTACGCCTGTCATAACAGCAAAAGCTGTATAATTAGCATAAAAAGGTTCCGGAATAATGATTTCATCTCCGGGATTTAATGTGCTCATAAAAGCAAATAAAATCGCTTCAGAACCTCCTGTCGTAATTAAAATATCTTCTTCATGAACATTAATTCCTAAATGCTGGTAATATCCTGCTAATTTTACTTTTAACGTATGGTTTCCTCCGGAGGGGGTGTATTCGATGACAGACAATTTCATATTCCTGACAGCTTCCAAGGCGATAGGAGGAGTTTCTATATCTGGTTGTCCGATGTTAAGATGATATACTTTAATCCCTTTTTCTTTGGCTCGGTCGGCATAGGGAACCAGCTTGCGAATAGGAGAAGCCGGTATTATTTTTCCCATTTCTGAAATTTGTGGCATGTTTTAATTAATTATTAATAGTTAGACTTAAAAAGACGCGTTAAATTACAATAATTTTCAGATAAAGGTATAAAAAAAAGAAAAATATTGAGTTTTAAAAAAAGAATACAAAGCAAACATATTTGCATCTCACCTTGAAATAATCGAGGTGAAAGAAAAGACACTAAATATCTTAGTGAATGATTGTGATGAATGAAGGCTGAGCTTTTAAGTTCCTTTTATAAACCGGCTCTGTTTTTTAATTTTTCAATATTTAAAAGCTTGATTTTGCGTCCTTTTGATTCGACTAAACCTTCGGTTTTATATTCAGACAATAGACGGATAACAGTTTCCGTAGCGGTACCTACAAAATTACTCAAGTCTTCCCGCGAGATGTTTAATTTTAAAGTGCCATCGTTTTCAACCCCGAAATCGTGGGCCATCATCAATAATATTTCTGCTAGGCGCTCTTTTACCGATTTCTGCGCAATATCCCGAATATAGCGATTGGATTCTCCCAATTCTTTGCAGGCAATTTGCATTAATTCGTAGGCGAAGTCCGGGTTGTTTTTTATCAAAAGTAAGAGCGTTTTTTCCGGAATAAAATAGAGGATGGCATCTACTAATATTTCTACGGAAGTACAGGCTTTTTCTTTTAAAATGACAGAACGGAAGCCGAAAAAGTCACCTTCTTTCTCAAATTTTATGATCTGCTCTTTTCCTTCGTGCCCGGTCTGAAAAATTTTGACAACGCCGCTGTATACAAAATAACATCCCTTCATGCGAGTCCCTTCGGAATAGACAAGGCTTCCTTTTTTATAATATTTGACAGAATCGTTACTAACTAACAAATTAAGCTCTTTTGCCGAAAGATTTTTAAATGTCTTTTTAAATTTTTCGTAACACTCTACATTATTCGGTAATTTTATTTCGTCTTTCATTTCACAGAAGCTAAAGAAATCTTACTCTTTTAATAAGCTGCAAATTTGGTTGTAAATGGCCTCTTCGTCATAACCACATAGTTTGTAAAGTTGTTGTTGGCTACCGTGTTCAATGAATTTATCAGGTATACCCAATCGGGACACTCGAGCAGTGTAATGATATTTATTCATAAATTCGATTACAGCACTTCCTAATCCGCCTATAATAGTCCCGTCTTCCAATGTGATAATTTTTTTGAATTTACTAAATATAGTATGTAAAAGTTCTTCGTCTATCGGTTTTAAAAAACGCATATCATACCAACCGATTGTAGGTCGGGGAATTCTGGCTATAGCCTTTTGGGCAAGATTCCCGATAGCTCCTATAGACAACAGAGCGATTTCTTCTCCTTCTATCATGCATCTTCCTTTCCCAATAGGTAATTCCTGAAAAGGGGTTTTCCAATTTGTCATAAAACCGTTTCCCCTGGGATACCGGATGACAAGGGGACCTTGTTGGTGGGGCAATTGGCCCGTATACATCAAATTCCGCAGCTCTTCCTCATTTAAAGGAGCACTGATCGTGAGATTTGGAATACATCTGAAATAAGCTAAATCATAAGCCCCATGATGAGTAGCTCCATCTGCTCCCACTATTCCTCCCCGGTCCAGACAAAATACAACTTGTAAGTTTTGAAGTGCAGTATCATGGATAACTTGATCGTAGGCCCTTTGCATAAAAGAAGAATAAATATTGCAATAAGGAATAAATCCTTTCGCTGCCAGACCTGCGGAAAAGGTCACCGCATGTTGTTCCGCTATTCCTACATCGAAGCATCTTTCAGGCATCTCTTTCATCATGATGTTTAACGAACAGCCTGTCGGCATAGCAGGCGTAATACCTAAGATTTTATCGTTCGTGCGGGCAAGTTCCAAAAGAGTGTAACCAAAAACATCCTGAAATTTAGGCGTCGGCGACGGATTTTGTTCTTTAATCAGTTCGCCCGTGTCCTTATTGTATTTTCCGGGGGCATGCCAGGTCGTTTGATCTGCTTCCGCCTGTTTCAGCCCTTTGCCTTTTACCGTAATACAGTGTAGTAGTTTAGGGCCGTTGATTTTTTTCATATCCCGGAGTATTTTTACCAGATGATTGACATCATGTCCATCAACAGGTCCAAAGTAACGAAGCCCCATTGCTTCGAACAGATTGCTCCGTTTCAGCAATAAAGATTTCAAACTGTTATCGACATTTTGTATAAAGCTTCTCATGCCCGGGCTGATACGGTTCAGCTTTCCCAGAATATGCCATACGTCTTCCTTCAGCTTGTTGTAAGTTTTGGAGGTGGTCACATCCAGAAGATAATCATTTAAACCACCGATATTGGGATCGATAGCCATATTGTTGTCGTTCAAAATGACCAGAAGGTTGCTATTATGAACACCCGCATTATTTAGGGCTTCGAAAGCTAATCCCCCTGTCATAGATCCGTCACCGATAACTGCAACGGACTGACGATCTGTTTCTCCGTTTATTTTGGCAGCAATTGCCATCCCTAAAGCTGCTGAAATAGACGTAGAAGAATGTCCTGTTCCAAAAGAATCATATTTGCTTTCCGACATTTTCGGAAAGCCGCTGATGCCTCCGAACTGACGTTTCATTTTAAATTGATCTTTTCGTCCTGTAAGGATTTTATGAGCGTAAGACTGATGACCTACGTCCCAGATCAGATTGTCGTATGGCGTATTGAGGACATAATGTAGGGCGACGGTGAGTTCTATCACGCCGAGGCTGGCCCCTAAATGTCCAGGATTTTCCGCGCAATCTTCAATAATTTTTTGCCGGATATCCGCACATAATTGTATCAGGGAATCTTCCGGTAGTTGTCTGAGATCTTCGGGTGTATTTATCTTGTCTAATATCATATTGCTCCTGAGAGGAAAATAAATAGCCTATTATTTTCAATTTTTATTCCGCTAGGAATAGATTTTTCTGATTCTATCTATTCATTCTGATTGGAACTGCTTATTTTTCGTATACCAGCGTACCTATTTTTTCTCCGCTCATTAATTTTTTCAAATTCCCTTCTACATCCATATTGAATACAACAATGGGAAGATGATTTTCCTTACACATAGTTGTCGCTGTCAGGTCCATAATTTTTAATCCCTTGTTATATATTTCGTCATAGGTAATCTTATCGAATTTCGTAGCTGTGGGATCTTTTTCCGGATCAGCTGTGTAAATCCCGTCGACCCGGGTCCCTTTTAACATAGCGTCGGCTTCGATTTCAATGGCCCGTAAACTACTGCCTGTGTCTGTCGTGAAATACGGATTTCCGGTACCGGCACTAAAAATAGAAACATATCCCTTTTCTAAATATTCTATGGCTTTGCTTTTGGAATAGAATTCTCCGATAGGTTCCATGCGGATAGCCGTTAAAACTTTATTTTTACATTTCTCATTGTCTAATGCCGAACTGAGGGCCAGGGCGTTAATGACAGTAGCCAGCATTCCCATGCTATCCCCTTTTACCCGGTCAAAACCTTTGTGGGAGCCGCTTAATCCCCGGAAAATATTGCCTCCGCCGATAACAATGCCGATTTGTATTCCCATGTCTGCAATTTCTTTAATTTGACGAGCATAACTTTCAACACAAGTTACGTCAATTCCGTATTTTTGGTTGCCCATTAAAGATTCACCACTTAGCTTTAACAGAATCCGTTTATATTTCATATCTTTGTACTTTATTTAAATAAGACAAATACTCCGTTTCGGGAGATTAAAAAATAAATTTACCCTTGGAAAAAGAACTCTAAAAGTAGAGCAAAGCTAATTAATTTTGTGTTATTCTTGAATGAAATGAATGAAAATTTAAGTTATGAATAAAACTGCAAATTATGAGTTGACGATTATTGTTCCTGTCTATAACGAAGAAGGTAATATTCAACGCCTGACAACAGAATTATCCCACTATTTGCAGATCTCTAAGCTCACCTCTTGTATTCTTTTTGTAAATGACGGCTCTACAGATAAAAGTGAACAATTTATCCAAGAAGCTTGTAAAGCAAATAAAGATTTTTTTTACCTGAGTCTAGCCCAAAACGGAGGGTTGAGTGCTGCAATGAAAGCAGGTATTGACCATATTTTTTCTGCCTATGTCGGGTATATAGATGCTGATTTGCAAACAACTCCGGAAGATTTCAATCTTTTAGCTGACTATGTAAACGATTATGAAATGGTCATGGGTATCCGGACCGGAAGGAAAGATAGTTTTGTAAAAAATATGTCTTCCCGGGTTGCGAATGGATTTCGTAGGGCAATGACTCACGACGGGGTAGAAGATACAGGATGTCCTTTGAAAATTCTTCGGACTCCGTACGCCAAGAGAATCCCTTTTTTTACCGGCATGCACCGTTTTTTACCTGCTTTGATACAGTTACAGCATGGAAAAGTAAAACAGGTTCCTGTCCGGCATTTTCCCCGGATTGCCGGAAAATCAAAATATCATTTATGGAATCGTCTGGCAGGGCCTTTTAAGGATTGTTTCGCTTACCGATGGATGAAAAAGCGGTATATTAATTATGAAGTTGCAACAAACAATCTGGGTAAAGTCCATTAATTTTGAGAGATGTATATATGATCTATGTAATTGGTTTCCTGGCGCAATTGCTCTTTTCTGCCCGCTTACTGCTGCAATGGATTATGTCTGAAAAGGCAAAAAAGGTTGTTTCTCCTTCTATTTTCTGGAAACTGAGTCTGTTAGGTTCTTATCTGTTGTTTATGTATGGTTGGCTGCGGAATGATTTTGCGATTATTCTGGGACAGTTAATTTCTTATTACATTTATATCTGGAATTTAGATAAAAAAGAAAGTTGGCGGAAATGTCCGGTCGTTATCCGCTATGTTTTATTATTGACTCCAGTGGCTGTTATGGGCTATATGTTTAAAGACCTGCCTGCTTTCGTCAATCAGTTTTTTAAGAATGAAGACATCCCTTTGTGGTTATTGGTATTTGGCTCTCTGGGGCAAATCATATTTACATTGAGATTCGTTTATCAATGGCTTTATTCCCGTAGAAAAAATGAATCTGTTTTGCCATTGGGCTTTTGGTTGATCAGTTTGACAGGTTCCCTGATTATTGTCGCTTATGCTCTTTATCGGCGGGATCCTGTGTTAATTTTAGGACAATCTACGGGCTTGTTGGTATATAGCCGTAATATTTATTTGCTTCAGCGGAATAAGTAGGAGGAAAAAGTTATATTTTTCGAAAAGAATATGGGAGTCTATGTACATATACCTTTTTGTCGGAGTAAATGTTATTATTGCGGATTTTATTCTGTCGCTTCCATCGTTTTTAAACAAGCTTTTATCCGCGCATTGTGCAGGGAAATAGAATTGAGGAAAGATTATTTAGGAACTTATAAACCGGAGACTTTGTATTTGGGAGGTGGGACTCCTTCTTATCTTACTCCTGATGAACTTCAGATTATTTTACAAAAATTGGAAGAAATCCATCCGCTTTCTCTTTCGGCGGAAAGGACGATAGAGATGAATCCGGAGGATCTGGTCCCGGCTAAATTGAATGAATTGCGTCGTTTAGGCTTCAATCGCTTGAGTATAGGGGTACAAACCTTTAATGAGAAGGGGTTGAAAAAAATGAACCGGACCCATACTGCTCGTCAGGCGATAGACGGTATTTTTTGTGCGGCTGAATCCGGTTTTGAAAATATCGGTATCGATTTTATCATTGGTATGCCGGGAAATACTCTGGAGAATATAAAAGCGGATTTGAAGCAAATCCAATATTTGCCTGTTTCGCATGTATCTGTATATATTTTAAGTATAGAAGAAGGTTCCGTATTTGCCCGGCAAATCGAAAAGGGAATTTTTGCTCCTCCACCAGAAGAGAAGGTGACGGAGGAATATTTTTTTGTAGCAGATGCGTTGCGGGAAATGGGGTTTGAACATTATGAAATATCTAATTTTGCCCGGGCAGGTAAATATTCTGTCCATAATTCTAATTATTGGAGTAAAAAACCCTATATCGGATTAGGGCCTTCTGCCCATTCGTTTAATTTACATTCCCGACAATGGAATGTTGCTAATGTAAAAACTTATAGTGAAAGTTTAGATAAAGATATTTTAAAATTTGATTTCGAAGAATTAACGGAGGTTGATCAATATAATGAATATATAATGACGGGTTTGCGGACCATGTGGGGAATCAATCTGGATATTCTTCGGTCTACTTATAAAAAATATTGGTCATCGGTAGAATCCCGTATTGCTGCGTATATTCAACAAGGCTGGGCGAAAAGGGACGGGAATCATTTGGTGTTGACCGAACGGGGATGGTTGGTGTCGGATTATATTTTTTGTGATTTATTTGTAATATCGTGATGTTGATGGCGTTTTAATTTTTCTTGGGCAGAAACGTTCTTTAAAATGTATAAATTATTTCAAGGTATAAGAGGTTTTTTTGTCGTTTTGAGGTTTATTCTTTATTTTTGCAAATTCACAGATTATAAATAGTATGAACAATTGATGAATTAGAAAACAGCGGCTTTTTTGTAACTGTTTTGACAATTGTAACTTAAAGAGAAATGAAAACACAGAAAGCAACAGTAAAGGACTTATTACAATCGGGAGATTGTAATCAAGAAGTGGAAATTAGAGGTTGGGTAAGAACAAAACGAGGAAATAAACAGGTGAATTTTATTGCCTTAAATGACGGTTCTACTATAAATAATATACAGATCGTTGTGGAAATGACTAATTTCCCGGAAGAGATGATGAAAAAAGTTACTACTGGTGCTGCGATATATGTGAAGGGAATGTTGGTGGAAAGTGCGGGTAGTGGACAATCTCATGAAATTCAGGCCAAAGAGTTAGTCGTGTTGGGAGAAGCTGATCCGGAAAAATATCCGATTCAGCCCAAAAAGCATTCCTTGGAATTTTTGCGGGATGTCGCTCATTTGCGTTTCAGAACCAATATTTTTGGAGCTGTTTTCCGTATTCGCCATGCGATGGCTTTTGCTATTCATCAATATTTTAACGATCATGGCTTTTACTATTTGCATACTCCCCTGATTACGGCTTCCGATTGTGAAGGAGCCGGGGAAACGTTCCGGGTGACGACTTTAGATCCGAAAAATCCTCCTTTAGATGAAAAGGGTGAAGTGGATTTTAAGCAGGATTTTTTTGGAAAAGCCACCAACTTAACCGTAAGCGGACAATTGGAAGGAGAATTGGGAGCAATGGCTTTGGGAAAAATTTATACTTTCGGACCTACCTTCAGAGCAGAAAATTCGAATACGACCCGGCACTTATCTGAGTTCTGGATGATAGAACCAGAGATGGCTTTTTATGATCTGGAGGATAATATGGATTTGGCAGAAGATTTTCTGAAGTATTTGATTCGGTATGCATTGGAGCATTGTATGGATGATTTGAAATTCCTGAGTGCCCGTTTACAGGAAGAAGAGAAAAATAAGAAAGCAGAAGATCGTTCAATGGAACTGATCGAAAAATTAAATTTTGTGCTCACTCATTCTTTTGAGCGGGTTTCTTATACAGAAGCAGTAGAAATACTGATGAATAGTAAACAAAATAAGAATGGTAAGTTCCAATATCCGGTTAGCGGTTGGGGGGTTGATTTACAGAGTGAACACGAACGTTATCTGGTGGAAAAACATTTCAAGAAACCCGTTATTCTGACAGGTTATCCGAAAGAAATTAAGGCTTTTTATATGAAGCAGAATCCGGACGGGAAAACAGTGGCAGCCATGGATGTACTTTTCCCTCAGATCGGAGAAATTATCGGTGGATCTCAAAGGGAGGAAAATTATGATAAATTGGTAAACCGGATGAAAGAGGTAGGTATCTCTACAGAAAGTATGTCTTATTATCTGGATACCCGTCGCTTTGGTTCTGCTGTACATAGTGGTTTCGGTTTGGGATTTGAACGTTTATTATTGTTTGTGACAGGGATGGGAAATATTCGGGATGTAATACCTTTCCCTCGTACACCTAAGAATGCAGAATTTTAATTTTTCAAAAATCTTATTTTATCCCTATGGCACTAAAGCAAAATTTACAACAAAAGCTGGGGTTGAAGATAAATCCACTTCAGATACAGTTGATAAAATTGCTGGAGTTGCCTACTTATCAATTAGAGCAGCGTATAAAGGAGGAATTGGAGTCTAATCCCCTTTTAGAAGAAGGAGAGGAAGAACCGGAACCGGAATACGCAACTGAAAGTGAAGAGGAGTTTGACGAGAGGGAGGAGGAGGAAGGACCGGAAAGAAACGAAGATGATTTTACCCTGGAAGATTATATCAGTGATGATGATGATATTCCGGATTATAAACTATCTGTTACCAATGCTTCCAAAGACGATGAAACCAGAGATCTGATTTTTTCTCAGGGAGCCACCTTCAGAGAAAATCTTCTGAATCAGTTGGGGATGCGGAATTTATCGGATTTTGAGAAAAAAGTAGCAGAATATATTATTGGAAATATCGATGACGACGGTTATTTGCGTCGGGATATTGAAAATATTGTCGATGACCTGGCTTTTGGTGCCGGTATTGAGATTTCTGAGCAAGAAGTGGAACGACTTTTAAAAATTATTCAGGAGTTTGAACCTTCCGGAGTGGGTGCAAGAGATTTGAAAGAATGCCTGTTATTACAGATTCGCCATAAGCTTTCTGAACATCCGAATTATCCGGGTTTGCATACAGCACAGGCTGTTTTGACGGATTGTTTTGAAGAATTTTCCCGAAAACATTATGAAAAAATAGCTCGGAAATTGCGAATTTCCGACGCTGATTTGAAAGTGGCTATTGAGGAAATTTTAAAGCTTAATCCTAAGCCCGGAGGTGCTGCAGGCGATGCTTCTTTTGAAAGAAATGCCGAAAAGGTTATTCCCGATTTTACTTTGGATTTAGTAGACGGAGAATTGCAGTTGACCTTGAATTCCGGAAATTTACCGGAATTGAGGATCAATAAAGCTTATTTAAATATCCTGGACGGTTATAAAAACGGACAAAGTATTAAGAATAAAAAAGATGTAGTTTCTTTTGTAAAGTATAAGTTGAATTCTGCAAAATCATTTATAGATGCTGTTGAACAACGAAATAATACTTTAATGCTGACAATGACGGCAATTGTGCAGTTTCAGAAACAATTTTTTCTAACGGGGGATGAAAGCTTATTAAGGCCCATGATTTTGAGAGATATAGCAGATATTACAGGTTTAGATGTCTCTACCATTTCCCGGGTATCGAATTCCAAATACGTACAGACTTGGTTTGGTATTTATGCTTTAAAAGATTTCTTTACAGGAAGTATGCAAATGGATACAGGCGAGGAAGTTAGTACAGGTGAGTTAAAGAATACTTTAAAAGATATTATTGAGGCGGAAGATAAGAAAAAGCCTTTAACAGACGATGAATTGGTCGACTTAATGAATCAAAAAGGATATCAAATTGCCCGTCGTACTATTGCTAAATACCGGCAAATGCTGGATATCCCTGTCGCCCGTTTAAGACGGGAAATATAACAAATCTGAAAATATGAAGTTTATAGCACAAGGTGTATCTTATCTGTTTCATCCTTTATTGGTTCCGTTATACGGATTGTTCTTTATTTTTAATTCTGCTTCTGTATTTTCTCTCATACCCTTTTCGACTCAGGTCTATTGTTACTTTGTTACCTTTGTAGCGATGTTGTTAATGCCGTTATTAGGAATGATTGTATTTAAGAAAATGGGTTTTATCAGTAGTTATGATTTATCGGTAAAACAGGAACGGGTTTATCCGGCCTTGGTCGCTATTTTTTCTGCATTTGCCGGTTTTTATCTGATTGGAAAATTGCCTTATACTAATATTGTACAGCAATTGTATTTAGTATTGATTATTGTTTTATCCGGCTTTTCGATTATTACACTTCGTTGGAAAATGAGTATGCACATGACCGCTGCAGGAGCTGTATGTGGCTTTATTACGATTATCGGATTTCGATATTGGGGAGAAGTCCGGGAAAGTCTGATGGTTATTTTGATTTTATCGGGTATTTTAGCTACTTGCCGGTTGTATTTAAAAAAACATAATCCCGCTCAAATTTATGCCGGTTTTCTTTTCGGTCTGAGTTTTGTTGTAGCTATTCTTTATTAATTCGGCATTTTATAAATCCAAATATCTTCCCGTTTGATAAGATCCGAATATTTTTTCCGCTGACGAATAGCTTCTTGTTCTGTGGCAAAATTATCGATGCTGATACGAAGACGGTTATTTGTTTCTAAAAGACAAGCCGGATAACCTTCTGTTTTTAATTTTTCTGTAAATTTTTCTGCTTGGTTTCGTTCCGTATAGGAATAACTGCCTACAATAATATAGTATGGTTTTTTCTCTGCAGGAACAGCTGGTAAGAGGGTAGAATCTTTTGGAAAGGAGGGAGTATTCAATAGGGTATCTTTTGACAAAATGACATTCGGCTTATTTAAATCCCGGATGACTGTAATGTTTGTCAAATACTGAGGGGCTAGTTTTTGACGATTACAGCTTGACAATATACAACCACAAATTCCAAATAAAAATATTATTTTATACATTTTGAATTAATTACAGAACGAAAGGAGGCTCTCAGCTTTCTTTTTAGAATATTTCTCAGTTCTTGGCGTGATAAATCCAGGTGTTTTCTTTTCCACTTTCGTGTTTTAAAGTATTCAATGCCTCTTGGGCTTCTTTTGAAGTAGCATAACCTGTATAACTTACCAAATATAAATTTTCATAGTAAGGAATTATTTTGGAATCGAATCCTTCTTTTTGAAGCTTTTCACATAGCTTGTCAGCTAATTCTTTGTATTCAAAACAGCCTGCAATTAAAAAATAGTGCTGTACTTCATTTCTGACCGGTTTTTCGATTTCGGTTATAGGGGCTGGCTCTATACTGTCATTTACCAGAGCAGGTTTTTCTAGGATAGGTTCTGCCTGTTTTTTTTCTTTACAACTGTTTAAAAAACAACATAGCGATAAAAGGAAAAAGAGGACTATTGTTTTCATGTTTGTTGGATTTAAGTATTCTTGAATTTAACTGATTTTATTATAAATAAGTTACAGTACGTTACAAATTTAGTAAAAAAATGATTCCTATTTAGGTTAGAACTATTATTTTTGCATAAATAGCCATCCGGGACAGACATCTTCGGATTTTATTGTACGCTTATTCATTTGGGAATAAATTGACTTTAGGGCTATTTCTTAGGGAGAGACAGTTTTCCCGACTGTCCTTATAACTTTGTAGAGGTTTTATAAATAAATTTGAAAATAATGAAGTGTGTTTTACTAAGCTTTTTCGTCCTTTTGTTTTGGAGCTGTGAAAAAAAAGATCCGAATGTCGTGATTATACAAACGAATTTCGGGGACATTAAAGTCCGGTTGTATGAACAGACCCCTAGACATCGGGATAATTTTTTGAAATTGACAAAGGAAGGGTATTACGAGGGAATTTTATTTCACAGGGTTATTCCTCATTTTATGATACAGGCAGGAGATCCGGATTCAAAGCATGCTCAAGCAGGAGAGGTTTTGGGAGGAAATAGTATCAATTACATGATAGATGCTGAGATCCGTCCTGAGTTTTTTCATAAGAAAGGAGCGCTTGCAGCCGCCAGGGAAGGGGATGAGGTAAATCCTCTGAAAAAATCCAGTGGTTCTCATTTTTACATTGTTCAGGGAAAGGTGTTCCGGCCGTCGGAACTGGATTCGTTAGTAGTAAAAATCAATGACCGTAGGCGACAAACTATTTTGGACCGTTTGAAAAAAGAAAAAGAAGTGGAACTCCGGGCATATGAATTGATGAAAGATCAGGAAAATTTAAATTTGATTGAGCAGGAAATAAATGATCAGTTGAAACAGTTGTTTGAAAAAGGCAAACTGACACTGACGGAAGCTCAAAAAGAAGCATATACAACCGTTGGAGGGGTTCCCCATTTAGACGGAGATTATACGGTCTTTGGAGAAGTTATCGAAGGCCAAGATATTGTAGACCGGATTGCTGCATTGAAAAGGGACGAACGGGACCGGCCTTTGAAAGACGTAGTGATATTAAAAATGAAATAAAAGATCGGCTTATTAAAAGCCGGTCTTTTTTGATAAAGCCTCTATATTCCGGTAATTTTTTTGATTTCATTCAATTTGTTGAGGGCTTCTAAAGGCGTGAGGCTATTGATGTCCAGACCTGCAATTTCGTCCCGTATTTGCATCAGAATCGGATCTTCCAGTTGGAAAAAGCTCAGTTGCATCCCTTCCCGTTCGGAAGCGATTGTTTCTACATGTTTTTGAATTTGGTTGTCTTTGTCCCTGTCATTTTCCAATTGTTTTAAAATTTCAGAAGCTCTTTTTATTACAGATTGAGGCAGACCTGCCATTCTTCCTACTTGTATACCGAAAGAATGATTGGATCCTCCCTTCACTAATTTACGGAGAAAAACGACCTTATTGTCTATTTCTTTGACAGATACGTTGTAATTCTTTATTTTTTTGAAAGTGCGTTCCATTTCATTCAATTCGTGATAATGGGTCGCAAACAGGGTCTTAGCCCGATATTTAGGGTTCTCGTGTAAAAATTCCACAATTGCCCAGGCAATAGAGATACCGTCGTAAGTAGAAGTTCCTCTTCCCAGTTCATCAAAGAGTACCAGACTTCTGTCGGAAATATTATTTAAAATATTCGCCGCTTCATTCATTTCGACCATAAATGTCGATTCTCCTTGGGAAATATTGTCAGAAGCTCCTACACGGGTGAATATTTTATCTACATATCCAATTTTAGCTGATTCTGCCGGAACAAAACATCCTGCTTGAGCCAATATAGTAATTAAAGCCGTTTGGCGAAGTAAGGCTGATTTACCGGCCATGTTCGGTCCGGTAATGATTATAATCTGTTGTTTGCTATTGTCCAGATAGACATCGTTAGCGATATATTCTTCTCCGGGAGGAAGTTGTTTTTCGATGACTGGATGTCGGCCAGCCCGGATGTCAATGCAATCAGAATCGTTTACTTCTGGACGATTATAATGGTTATTCAGAGATACTTCTGCAAAAGAAATTAAAGTATCAATTGAAGCTATAATTCTGGCATTATTTTGTATCGTTTTAATGTAGGAGGCGGCTTCTGCCACCAATTGATTGTAGAGTTCTGTTTCTATCGCGAGAATTTTGTCTTCGGCTCCTAGTATTTTGTCTTCGTATTCTTTTAATTCTGGTGTGATATAGCGTTCTGCATTAACTAAAGTTTGTTTACGGATCCAGGTTTCCGGAGCTTTGTCTTTATGGGTCTTTGTGACTTCGATGTAATAGCCAAAGACATTGTTAAATCCGATTTTTAGGGAAGGTATACCGGTTATTTCACTTTCTCTTTGCTGCATCCGAAGCAGGGATTCTTTACTATTTTCCGAAAGTTCCCGGAGTTCGTCGAGTTCTGCATTTACTCCGGCGGCAATGACTTTTCCTTTGTTTAGCTGATTCGGAGCATTGGGATTGATTTGCTTGTCTATTTTGTCAAACAGATTCTGACAGGCATCCAGTTTTTCTGTTTGCCTTTGCAATACGTCCGAATTTGTTTTTTTACACTGCTCTTTGAGGGGAGAAATACAGGAAAGGGCTACTTTTAATTGAATCATTTCCCTCGGCGTAATACGGCCTACTGCAATTTTTGACGCCAGTCGTTCCAAATCGCCTATGCTTTTCAATAAAAGTTCGACTTCAAGCCGTTCCGGTTCATGTTGTGTAAAAGTTTCAACGATATCGAGCCTTTCTTTGATTTTTTCCGGAGTTTTCAAGGGCATACATATCCATCGCCTGAGGGTTCGGCTTCCCATAGGAGTTGTTGTATAATCGATGATATCTGCCAGGGATTTCCCTTCTTCATAGGGAGAGGACAAAAGTTCCAGGTTGCGAAGGGTAAATTTGTCTAAAAGAACATAATTCGATTCGTCAATACGGGAAATAGATGTGATATGAGAAATCATATCGTGTTTTGTGATCTCCAGGTAATTCAGAGCTCCTCCTGCTGCACAAATGCCGCAATTCATGTTTTCAATTCCAAATCCTTTCAGAGAATTGACGTGAAAATGTTTTTTGAGCTTATCCTGAGCGGCTTCCCGATCAAAGAACCATTCTTCAATCGGATAAATATAGAATTTATTCCCGAACCATTCCTGGAATTGGGCTTCTTGGCCTTTGGGATAGACCACTTCTTTCGGCTGAAAACTATTTAATAATTTATCTATCGTTGCATGGGGGCCTTCGGTTGTCAGAAATTCTCCGGTAGAAAGATCTAATAGTGTTAATCCGGCTTCAATTTTGTTGAAATAAACAGCGGCCAGGAATATATTGCTTTTCGTATCGGTAGAATATTCACTATAAGATACGCCGGGGGTTACTAGTTCAATCACTCCCCTTTTAACGAGTTTTTTCGTTAATTTCGGGTCTTCCAATTGTTCACAAATAGCAACCCGTTGACCCGCTCTGACCAGTTTGGGTAAATAGACGTCTAAGGCGTGGTGGGGGAAACCGGCAAGAGCAACATCTCCCGGAGAACCGTGTGAACGCTTCGTTAAAGTGATTCCTAAAATTTTTGCAGTAATGGCAGCATCTTCTCCAAAAGTTTCATAAAAATCTCCCATTCGATACAGCATGATAGCATCGGGGTATTTTGCTTTCATCGAAAAATACTGTTTCATTAAGGGCGTATCTTCGCTTTCTTTAATTGGCATATATTTTGTTTAAATAATTTATTGTTACAATTGTTTATCACGCATGATTATTAAGGCAAATATAAATATTTTGTCGGAGAAAAGTTTAAAAGCTCACAAACATTGTGTAATTTTGCCCTTATGAACATTGAGGAATTACGGGAATTTTGTTTGTCGTTGGAGCATGTGGAAGAGACAATGCCATTTGAGGAGGAAATATTGGTGTTCAAGGTATGTAAGAAATGGTTTTGTTTGGTATTTTTGAAGGGAAATTTAAGGATCAATATCAAATGCGCTTCGGATGAAATCGTGGAAATGCGGGAAATGTTTCCTGCAGTAAGCCCGGGATTTCATATGAACAAAAACTATTGGAATACCGTATTAATAGACGGGTCTATCAGTGACAGTATGTTAAAAGTGTGGATCCGGAAATCATATAAGCTGGTTATAGCTGGTTTGACAAAAAGGGAAAAAATGCAGTGGGGCCTTTAGGCCTTTGCAATAATCAATTATAAACATTTTAGTAATGGAATATATAGGGGAAGAATTAGCAACTCATAGTTGGACGAATCTGGAAGATCGTATGCAATTTGAACTGGATGGGGTTGTTGAAAAAGAAATAAAACAGGCGTACAATGTGGAAAATTTGGAATTGTGTATGTCATGTATGGATTATACTACGCTAAAAGTTACAGATACAGATAAGTCTGTCCAGAATTTTGTTGCCGACTTATTGAAAAAATTGAAAAAAAATAGTTTAAAAGAAGTTGCTGCTGTATGTGTATTCCCCAATTTTGCTTCTATTGTACGGGAGGGCTTAAAGGGAAGTAATATACAGACGGCTGTTGTGGCAGGGAGTTTTCCGTTTTCTCAGACGTTTACTGAAATTAAATTGGATGAGTGTAAAATGGCTATAGCAGCCGGAGCTCAGGAAGTGGATGTGGTAGTGACTGTTGGAGATATATTGGAAAAGAATTATGAAAAAGTTTATCAGGAATTGAAACTTATTCGTGAAGTCTGCCGTGAAGTCCGGTTGAAAGTGATTTTGGAAACCGGAGAATTAAAGGATGTCGAAAGTATTTTCAATGCTTCTCTGATTGCAGCTTATGCCGGGGCAGATTTTATAAAGACTTCGACAGGTAAAGTGCCTGTCAATGCGACTCCTGAGTCTGTCTATATTATGTGTGAAGCCATTAAACAATATTATGCTACTTCCGGAAGACGGGTGGGATTGAAAGTTGCCGGAGGCGTTTCCAAAGCTCAGAATGCTGTTCGTTATTTGACGATTGTCAATCATATATTGGGTAAAGAGTGGCTTTCTCCTCACTACTTCCGTATTGGAGCTTCTCAGTTGATGGATGATCTTACGAAAGAGATCAAAGCTTTGGAAAACAATTAATAAAGGCGTCCGAAAGGCCCTTTTCAAGGGTATAATTTGTAGTTGTCTTTGTCCCGTTTTTCAGGGCGCTGATCCATGAATCTTTGTTGGGAGGGAGGATAAAATCCTGTTTCCTTTATCAAAGAGACGAGATCCTTGTGTCAGAAAGAATTTTTAGGTTTGTTTTTTCGTGCGTCGGATTTGTCCGTTTCATTTTCTATTTCCAGTTTATCGGAATCTATATCCTCTTCTTCATCGTAAATCTGTAAGAGCGGCTCTCTGAACGTTTTGTTCGTAATGCTATGTTCCATGGTCAACAAAAGAGAAGGAAGCAGGATTAGATTTGCTAACATTGCTGCAAATAAAGTGATGGAGGTCAATAATCCCAATGCAAATGTCCCACCGAAGCTGGAGAGACAAAATATGCCGAATCCGAAGAACAGAATAATAGAAGTATAGATCATACTTTGTCCTGTTTCTTTCAGAGCCAATACCACTGAGGAACGAATACTCCAGTTGGTCGCTTGGAGCTCTTGTCTGTATTTCGCGAGATAATGAATGGTATTGTCGACAGAAATTCCAAAAGCAACGCTGAAGACGAGTATGGTGGAAGCTTTAATAGGTATGCCTACATATCCCATAATGGCAGCCGTGATGATTTGGGGGATTACGTTTGGAACTAATGCGATAAGCACCATTCGTTTACTCTTGAACATCCAGGCCATAAAGCCGGCGATAAGGATAATCGCCAGGGCTAAAGACGAAAACAAATTGGAAATCAGATACTGATTCCCTTTAAAGAAAATAACACTGGAACCTGTTACTGTTACCTGATGTTTGTCTGCCGGAAATATTTTTTCAATTTTGTGGTATAAGGAGTCTTCTTTGGCTTCCATTTTCTGGGTGCCTATGTCCTTGACGCGGAAACTAAGTCTTACCTTTTGCATATTTGAATCAACAAAAGATTTCGACATCGCGTCAATCCCCCCTGTCGACTCCATCACATATTTCATGATAAAATTCTTTGTCATATTATTGGGAAGCTTGTAATAAGAAGCTTTGCCGTTATAATAGGCTTGATTGGCAAACTTTGCAGCTTCTACTACCGAAATCGAACGGGATAAATCCGGATCTGCAGAAAGTTCCGTATTCAATCGGTCTAATTTCTCCAGGTTCGAAAGCTTAAATACCTGATTGGGCTTTTTAAAATCTATGGTGACTTCCAAAGGCATAAGGCCTCCGAAATTTGATTCGAAAAATACTAAATCCTGACGAATCGGATCTGTTTCTTTTAGGTCGTCTACCATATACCCCGTTGTCTTCATTCGGGTAATTCCATAAATTCCAGCAATAACTAATATGCCGGCAATATAATAAATCGTATGACGTCTGTTGATTACTAAAAAAATCAGTTTGTCGATAATATTGTTGATAAACGGATTATAGAGATGTTTGGTCTGCTTTTCATCGGGTACGGGGAGATAGCTGAAAACGGTGGGAATGAGGATCAGGCAAATCAGGAATACAGTGGTTATACTGATAAAGGCGATGAGGCCGAAGTCTACCAATATTTGACTGGAAGTGATGATAAAAGTCGCGAAACCGGCAGCTGTGGTGAGATTTGATAATAGAGACGCATTTCCTACTTTTTGTATCATGCGTTGTAAAGCTTTGATTTTATTCTGGTGCCGGACATATTCTGCATGATACTTGTTGACCATGTATACACAGTTCGGAATCCCAATAACGATCAATAAGGGAGGTAACATGGCTGTGAGCAGCGTAATTTTTATGCCTAACATCGCCATAAAGCCAATGGCCCAAATAACGTTAATCCCAATAATACCTACACAAAAGCCTACGATACGGAAAGATTGGAAAAATAAATAGAGAATAATTGCCGTTATCAGTAAAGATAAGGCAATAAACATATACATTTCTCCTTTGATATTTTCTGCATTGACTACCCGGATATAAGGCATACCGGAATAATGCATTTTTAAATTGTATTTTTCCGTAAATCGGTCGGTGATTTCCAAAACCTCTTTTACCAATTTTACTCGTGCCGGAGAATTCATTACTTCCGCAGAAACCGTAATCAGCATATTGTAGGTATGTTGTTCCGGATTGATCAGCAAACCGTTGTAAAAAGGTAAATTTTCAGCAATAAATGCTAAACTGTCCAGCTCTTGCTTCGTGTGAATCTGTTTGGGGAAAATCGGAAGTACTTCGAATTTTTTTTTATCTGTATTTTTGTGGAGGTTGAACGTATGGGTAATGGACATGAGTGCATTAACCCCTTTGAGGGCTTTTATGTTGTCGCCCATTTGTATCCAATCGTTGATTTTAGTTAACTCATAAAAGTTGGAATCCTGAATAGCAAAGACCATTACATTACCTTCTTGCCCGAATGTTTCCCTAAATCGGGAATAGTCAAGATAAGCATTATCGGTCTTTGGAAGTAAATCTGCGTTTTCATAGGACATTTGAATGTTTCTCATTTGAAATCCCATAAAAAGCGTTCCCAATAGAACAGCAACGATAAACGCAATCCGGTTCCGCAGAATAATTCCTGCTATTTTAGTCCACATTTAGTAATATTTGGAGAATTTGATGATTGAAAAATAAATTTTATTATTTGAATGAACAAATTTAGTAAGAAATATATTAATGCTCTTGTATTTTAGGATTGTTTTTATGTCTTTTTCTGTCTCTGTTTGTTTTTTTTGCAAAATTGCTTTCCATGGCTTCGGTTAAATCTACTCCGGTTTGATTGGCCAAACAGGTAAGCACCCAAAGAACATCTGCCATTTCATCGGCCAGATTTTCCTTTTCTCCTGCTTTAAAAGATTGTTCTCCGTATTTTCTGGCCATTACACGGGCTAATTCTCCTACCTCTTCCGTTAAGATGGCCATATTGGTCAGTTCGTTGAAGTATCTTACCCCGTATTCTTTAATCCAGCTATCTACTCTGGTTTGAAGTTCTTTGAGTTCCATTGATTACAATTTTTAATTTGAAAGTTTTATAAATATTCCAGCGGAAGTGGGGTACTTTATATTCTGTTTTTAGAGTCTATGAGAATGGTAACAGGACCGTCATTTAATAAATGTACCTTCATATCTGCTCCAAATACGCCGGTTTTTATTTCTTTTTGTATTTCTAACGATAAGGCCTGTATAAATTTTTCATACAGAGGAATGGCTGTCTCCGGACGTGCAGCATCGATATAGGAGGGACGATTCCCTTTTTTTACTCTGGCCATTAATGTAAACTGACTGACCGCTAAAATATCGCCGTCTTTTTCTTTTATGGAACAATTCATGATTCCCTTTTCGTCATTAAAAATCCGGAGGTTGCAAATTTTACTGGTCAACCACTCTATATCTTCTTCTGTGTCGTCTGTCTGTATGCCAATAAGTAACAACATTCCTTTTCCGATAGATGAGTATAATTTTCCTTCTAGGGTGACGCTGGCTTCTGATACACGTTGGATAACTACTTTCATAAGACTTCTTTTAGAAGAACAAAGATATCTTTTTCGTTAATAAGAAGCAGTACGATAGGTTTGTTTTTTATCTTTTTATCCGACTTTCCTAGCGTTTATAGGGAAAGTTTTAAAACTCGGAAATGAATTTCAATAAAAAACCACCCGAAAAATTTTTTAACTTTTCGGGTGGTTTATCTCTTTTTTAAATAAATATTATTTCAGATCTAATCCTACATTAAAAGCTGTGTTTGTAGGCCATTCTTGGAGTATGCCTGCAAATAGGAGTATTGCTAATTGAGCATCTTCCGGGATGATTTCAGCTTCTGAAAGTAACATCCATAGCTTCATTAAATCAGACTTTGATCCTATATTGCTGGGATCGTCTGCCGGTGTTTCTGTATCTTTGAAAATAGGATCGAAAGCCGTTCTGTCCAGATACATATAAGTGTGTCCGCCTTCCGCTTTCGTTACATTTAAAGGAATTCCGTTTTTAATCCAATCCAATAACATTTCAAAGGAAGCATCGCTGATTTCACTAAAATCCAAACCGGTAAACTGCGACAATAATTGTTTGATTGTACTGGCATTTCCATTCAGTACGGTAGCAATAATTGTTGCTAAAGTTTCATCTCCACCGGTAGTTTCACTATCGCTCATTGCCTGTGCAATAATGGCTGTTATATTCAATTTTACATATAATTTACCATCTTTTTCAAACCAATAAGCTAAGTTTTTCGGGGAATTGAGTTCTCCACTGGTCGGGATCAGCGCGTTGACTACCTCTTCACTAGGTCCCTGGCCCATAAGCATGGGAAATATCAAATTCTGGTCGATTTGGATAGCTCCTGAATAATATTGAGCACGGATATTTCCATCGGCTTCTAAGGTAACAGTTTTTAATACCTGAGGTAAAAGAAGTCCTCCTAAACCTTTAAATAGCATGGAATACGAGGCACTCATTTCGAGATCTTCGAATGCACATGCAGCATACAAAGGACTTGTTAAAACCCAGCTTGAATACTTTTTGTCTCCTACTGTAAATTCTCCGGTTGTATAAGCCCCTAAAGAATACGTTTTAACCCACCCCTTAGGATCCGGTACCGATACGTTCAATTTTAAGGTCATTTCTCCTTTTTTTACCGAACCGGAATAAGCCACGCTATATTCAGCCGCACGGGAAACAGGAGACGTTCCGCTGAAAATATATTCTCCTTCTCCTTCTGTCAATGCGATATTTTCCACAGTAGCTTCTGCTTTTCCCGGAAGAATATCCATTAAGGTTAAAGAAGCCGTCCTTCCGTCAGTTGTCGCAAATTTTACCTGTTTTCCGCTAAGAGTAACGTCACTATAACTTAAGTTCAGTTTGTTGTTGTTGTCCGAACCATAAGTTACATTAATATCGCTGGGCGGAATGAGTGGAGTGTAATCATCATCATCTTTACAAGAAGTAAAATTTATGGTAAAAATCACCATTAACAATAATAATAAATTTTTTTTCATAGTCATTTTGGAATTAATGTTTATTAAATTCAAAAAATATAAATAATGTAATTTAAAATAAAAATGTCCATAAAGCCAGTTAGAAAGGTGAAATACGAATTTTTAAAATAGTAAAGTAAACTTGTCAAAATGATCCGTAAGTTTTTAAGTAATTCACATTCATTAAACTCTCTTAAATATAGCTCTGAACAATGAGTAATTCATTTACAAAAAATATGCCAAAAAGGTTAAATTGTTTATTTTATTCTACAAAAGTGTAAAAAATGAAGAGACCAAAAGAGAGGAATGAACGAAATTTTGGATTATCTTAAAAGAAGAGGAGTTTATACTGTTGAGAAAAACGATGGAAAGAAGCGAAATCAGCAAATGAATCTTTAAAGGACGATATTTGGAACTGAAAATATTTTACTTTACTTTTGTCCCTACTTTTTGGCTGAGTAGTTCAATGGATAGAACGGAAGTTTCCTAAACTTTAAATTCGGGTTCGATTCCCGGCTCGGCTACAAATCACTGAAAATAAGAGAAAACAAATAAACCTCTGAAAAAATAGTAAATTAGCTGAAATTTCAAAAAGGTGTTTTTGCTTTATTTTCTCTTATTTTTTAATTTCCCTCCCTTATCCGTACCCCCTTTCAAGACCGTTTTGCTTTGGAAGATTTTAAAAAGTTGCATGAGGAATTTAATACAACCATTATTTCGGTTATTAACGAATCTGAAGAAGGAAAACAACCGAAATCTATCATTAAAAAGACGTTTGAAAGTCTTTTAGATGAGGAAGATTTGGAAATTTTAGCAGAAGGTATAAATGAAGTCAGGCTGTTTAATATATCTGTTATACCTGAATTACTGAAAAAATTATTTGCCTGTGAATTAAATACCCCTTTACAAACCAATAATAATAAGTTGTTAGCATATTTCTTTTCTATGCTTAATTACCGGAATTTAATTACTCCGAACTAGCAAGCGGTTTGCGGTGCAAATAAGTTATTCTTATCTCCCAAAGGAAAAATACTGACATAGGCGAACTTATCATCTGCCAATGCTCAGGCTAACGAAATTTTCCCTAAAGGATCGGAAACCATCAATAAATATATCAAATATCTGAAAAAATATTGAAAACCGATTAAGACCTTAATATCTCTATATTAACCTACTGGTTCACTTCCTTTATTTTCGCCCTTGTTATAACAAAAACAAGGGCTTGCGCATACCCATTTGTCAAATCTAAAATTATTTATAAATGGGCTTTCCCAATTTAGAAAAACGATTATCACAAGTTGAAAAACAACTTGCATCGATGACTTGTATGCTTCTATGAGGTAATCGTCAAAGGCTTTATCCGTAATTTCAATTAAAAGTTCTCTTTCGTCTTTAATCAACTGGTTTTGAATGTCTTCAGTGGATTCTGTCGGGAGTTCCTCTGAACGGGACAGGAAAGAACGAAGGGTAAAATAGAGGTTTATTAGGTCTTTGGCTGAAATATTGGTAAGAGCATCTTTACCGATATGGACGCTATACTCCGTTTGAAAATCACGGTTGCGACTGTCGAAACAGGTATCTTTTGCAATGAAAATCATATTGGGAGAAAGGATGTTCGGATTTGTTGCAGCGGCGGCAAGCGGAATCCAGTCTTCTTTTGTAAAGAAATCGTGAATCAGATTTTGAATCATTTTCAGTTGCCCGAGAGAAACTTGTTGCAGGAAATGCCTGCCAACACGGATGCTGTAGATTTCTTCTTTTGTTGCCATGATTTTCAGTTTAGTGAGCTTGTTTTTCTTTCAGTTGTTTCAGTGCTTTTTCATAAGTGGAAATGCAGATATTGAGGAAGCGAAGGAAGGTTTTCTGATACAGGGGATGATCCTTCTCCCAGTTGCGGTCGGCGATTTCCGGCATATCCAGAATGTATTCCACATGCGCCACTTCAAGCAAATCGAGTAGGTCGTCGAAGGAATAGCGTTTAAGCTGCTCAATCAGCGATACCAAGCGGGCTATTTTGTTGGTGTAAATGCTCATGATGGGGTTCCGTTTTGATTTCTTCTTCTTTTTTTATTACTTTGCATAAGTGTGATTTTTCAGCAAAGTAGGGAAGATTGGAGGAGGTATCTTACAACGGGAAGTTGTAAAATACAACCGGCGTGGTTGTAAATAACAACAAATGTGTATCTTTACAAACGTTTTAATTTGTCAACTTTTAAAAACTTAATATATGAATGCTGATACAGTAATTATGCCGAGAGTACATCAGGGAAGGAATATTAAACGTTTCAGGGATATTCTTGGAGTCAAGCAAGAAGCACTTGCTGCTGAATTGGATATGACACAACAAGCATTTTCCAACTTGGAGCAAAAAGAGCAAATTAATGAAAAAACGCTGAATAAAGTTGCGGCAGTTTTACAAATTCCGGTAGAAGCACTTAAAAATATGACTGATGAAGCAGCGGTAAATATTGTTGCGAATACTTTTAACAGTCATGATACTTCCACTTCTATAAGCTATTATCCTATTTTCAACCCAATAGATAAAGTTGTTGAACTTTATGAGCGTATGCTGAAAGCCGAGCAGGAAAAAATTAGCTTATTGCAGGAAGCTCTGAGGGATAAGAAATAAAATAACTATTAAAATATTTATTATGAAATGCATTTATTGTGAGAGCGAACTTCCAGCAAATGCTAAATTTTGCCCAAAGTGTCTGAATCAGGTAATATGTCTTGATTGTGGTGAAACTCTTTTGAAAGAAACACCTATATGTATCTTTTGTGGGACGTCATTAAAGAAAAAAAATAATTCATCAAATTATACGGCAATAAATAGTATTGAATTTACAGAAAACGAAAATGGAAAATCCTTTAAAGCATCTTTTACTGATGTTGTTGGAGGAAATTTTGTTGAAACGTTTTCTCGTATATTCCCTCTAAATAACAATTTGTCAAAAAAATATCTTCAAGTATCACAAAGTGAAGATAAGATAGTAGATGTTACCGATGTAGACCTTTTAGAACATACCCAGAACTTAAATACAAATTCTACAAGTTCAGATGTTCCTACCGATTTGAATAATTTAGAGAAGATTTTTAAAAATAAAAATGGAGAGATTTCAATATTTGATACAAGAATAAAAGCTTTGAATAGAAAGGACTTTGTGGCAAGAATAACTTTATTGTTTTTGTATTATAAAAAATTATCGGGCGTAAATGAAGTTGAGCGGGTAGAATTAAATGCTGTTCTAAATTCAGAAAAATTATATGATGCAGGGTTTAGATCATGGTTATCATCTAATCGAAAATTAATTGATAATAAAAAAACGTACTTAGAATTAAGGCCAGAAGGTGTAGAACTTGCAGAAAAATATTTATCTGATTTTCTTGATAGTTCAATAACTAATTCTTGGGATTTGAAAAGTGATAAGAAAAATTGTTCTACTAAGAACGACTTGAAAGATGATAGTACTGGTATAAGTAATAAGTCAAAGACATCAAAAACGATGCGTAGTTATCAAATTATACCATCTCTAAATTTGAGACCTTCAGGGAAAAAGTCACTTGAGGAATTCTATGCAGAGCATCCTGTAAAAAGTTATTATGAATATAATTTATTGCTTGTATATTACTTAGAAAAGGTGTTGAATGAGAAATCAATTAATATTAATCATTTATATACATGTTATAAAGTACTCAATATAAAAGTTCCTAATATATATCAGAGTATTGCTGATACTAAAAAACGGAAAGGATGGATTGATTTTTCAAATATGAATGATTTAAAGGTTTCTACTGTGGGAGAAAATTACTTAGAGCATGACTTGAAAAAATAGAGGTTGTTGAAGTTAGAAAAAGTATTCATTAAAGAGTAAAATGGAGGATAAATTAGAAAAACTCATACAACAACTAACACAAGAAAATTTACCAAAAAAGGATATTGCAACAGCCTTTGTGTGGTATCATTATACGGTTCACGAATCGGAAATAACTATTTCTGAGATAAATAATTACTTCGTTAAAAGTTCTTTGCCTAAGTACAATCAAACGTATTTAAAAAATGATTTACGTGCATCCAAAAATGTAATAAAAGGATTAAAATTTAATACCTATAAGCCTTCCCGAAAGTACATTGATGAAATGATACAAAAACATCCTTTTATAATGGTAAAGAGTGAAGAAGTAGTTACAGATGACACTATTTTACCAGATTCTCTCATTGTTTCAACACGAGGATATATTGAAAATTTAGGTAAACAAATAAATGCAGCATATAATCATAATATTTTCGACGGTTGTGCTGTTCTTATGAGAAGACTTTTAGAAATATTACTAATCCATTCTTATGAAGAATCTAAAAGAATATCGGAAATTTCAGATGGTGACGAATATAAGAATTTGAGTTTTATTATTAATTATACAATAAGTAATAAGCCATTTACTCTTTGTAAAGAGGCTACTGAGGTTTTAGATAATTTTAGACAACTCGGAAATTTTTCTGCACATAAAATACAGTATAATGCCAAACGTAAAGATATTGATAATATAAAACTTAGGTATAGATTGACAATAGAGCAACTGCTATATATTGCAAAAATAAAAAAATGATATATCTGTAAATAGTAATATTACTAAGTTTTAAGAAAAAGGGGCAGGGCAAATGTATATTTCGTTAGCATAAATACTCTGTCCCTTTATACTTTGTCATAATAAAAATGGATAATATTTTATATCACTATACAAACTTTGATATACTGGAAAGTATACTGAAATATGATACCGTTAAAAACAAAGAAATATGTTTTTGGGCTTCACGGTACGATTGTTTTAAGGATGGGGAAGAATTTAAGTATGGGTTAGAGTGGATTAAATCGACTTTATTGGACCATGAAAATAGCTTAGGACGTCCTAAGGAAGATCAAATAGCTGATTTTTTTGAACCTTCAATTGTTTTATCGAATCCCAGTCTTCCTAAACCTTTTGTAGTGTCGTTAACTGTTCGTCCTGATGATGAATATATGTGGCAAAGTTATACCAAAGGTAAAGATGTAGGAATGGTTTTGGAGTTAAATCTGAATGACGAATTAATGAACATTGCAACTGTTGATAATAAACAGTTTTTCTTAAGCCTTTGCAATTGCTTGTATGATTTACCGGAGCTTGAAATTTGGAATTTAATAAATTTCCAATATTGCTATTATGTATATGCTGGAAATATAGGTAATTCTGTTCCGAAATTTTTTTGTTTGTTTCATGCTTTGGCGTTATTGCTGTTTTTTTGTCCCCGGATAAAACAAGCTAATTATAAGAAAGAAAATGAAACCCGGTTAATTTTAGGTGTACCGGATTTAGAATGGTGTAATATTTTTACCGAAAAATCTGAGGAATTAGGTGTAAGTAAAGAACAAATAATTGAGGGATTGAAAAAGTTTTCAGGTAACAGAATGGTAAACGTTAACAGTAAAGATATAGAGCAATATGTTTCTGACATTCACCAGAACCCACATAATGATAAGTGGTATAAGGAATTGTTTTTGCCTAAAGCGGCATTAAAAGGTATTTATGTAAGAAATGAAAATTTGATTGATAAAATTAAGGAAATATTGGTTAGTAAAAATTTGAAAGATATACCAGTACATTTAGTTGAAAGGTGTTATTAATTCGGATACGGACTTAAAAGACTGTTTAAAATATAGGGATGCCTACAAATTTTCCGTCCCTTATCTGTCCCCCGATTCTTTAAAAATTGGCATAGTTATCAGAGAATAAGAAATATATAATTCGGTTTAATTTCCCGGCTCGGCTACAAATTATTTCCAAAAGCGTTGTTTATGCTATCGGCATAGAAAATAAACTATTAATCTGTATAAATATTTATTGTTTATTTTGTTTTTTAAGAAGACTAAACAGGCGATTCTGGACTATGTCGACTGTTTTTCTATCTGCTCTAAAAGTTGGCCTTTTCCATGAATTATTCTGTAGGTAGATAAAGGGAATAAAATTTAATTCATCCTCTATAAGCCGACGAGTTTCTCGAATACCGGTAAAAAAATATATACAGAGAATCAGTATCAAAAGTTTAAGATCATTTATCTAAAACAGAAAATGTCCGTATTGATAGGGTGTAATGTGAACTTTTAAAATAAAAAACGTTCGTAAAGTCAGTTTAAAAGATGTAAGGTGAGTTTTTAAAATAGAATTCTGATTTAATCCCATCTTACAGTTGTTTCAATAATAAAAATAGAGGAAGAAGTAGATTACAAGACTGTTTCAAAGAGGAGTTTAAATTTGAAATAAGTATCCACAGGAACGGGAGGAAAGTCTCCGTTACGGATCAAACAAAATTTTTTATTGTTTTACACATTAGGGCACGTCCCTAATGTGTAATTTTTGCGTCAGTTGATGTATAAGAGATTGGGGGAGAGGTGACAGTTGGGGGGCGTCGGCTTGCGGTCTGGTTTAGAGGCATTTTCTGTTTTAGAATATTTACGTATATTTGTTCAGAGGCTTTTTGTGGATAAAATATTTTATTGGGGCCGATAAAGAAGGGAAAAATAGACGATAAGAGAAATTTAACGAATATAATAAAACACATTAAAATCAATTTTTATGGAAAATTTTGTTTTTCAAAATCCGACAAAATTAGTTTTTGGAAAAGGGATGATCTCTCATTTGAATAAAGAGATTCCGCAAGGAAAACGGGTGATGGTGACCTTCGGGGGAGGAAGTGTAAAGAAGAACGGTGTTTACGAACAAGTGAAAAAAGCTTTGGAGTCATTTGAAGTAATTGAATTTTGGGGAATAGAAGCAAATCCGACAGTGGAGACTTTGCGGAAAGCAATTCAGTTGGGGAAAGAGAAGGGGGTGGATTTTTTGCTTGCGGTCGGAGGCGGATCGGTTTTAGACGGGACAAAATTGATTGCAGCAGGTTTGTTGTATGAAGGGGATGCATGGGAGTTGGTTTTACAGGGACGGTCTGCTTCAGCAGTACCGATGGGGACAGTTCTGACCCTTCCGGCTACGGGTTCTGAAATGAATAGTGGTGCGGTTATATCCAGAAAAGAAACAGCTGAAAAATATCCCTTCTATTCGAAGTATCCGGTTTTTTCTATTTTAGATCCCACCGTTACGTTTACTTTGCCTATACATCAGGTAGCTTGTGGTATTGCAGATACTTTTGTGCATGTTATGGAGCAGTATATGACTACTCCCGGTCAATCCCGTTTAATGGACAGATGGGCGGAGGGAATTTTACATACTCTTATCGAAATTGCCCCCGATATTATCCGCAAACAGGATAATTATGAATTAATGGCTGAATTTATGCTTTGTGCAACAATGGGATTGAATGGATTTATTGCTTTGGGTGTACGTCAGGATTGGGCAACTCACATGATTGGACATGAATTGACGGCTTTGCACGGTTTGACGCATGGAGCTACTTTGGCGATTGTATTGCCGGGACTTTTACGTACACTTCGGGAGAAGAAACTGGCGAAATTGGTTCAGTATGGCGAACGGATTTGGGGTATAAATAAAGGATCTGAAGTTGAACGGGCGGAAAGAGCGATTGAAAAGACAGAATCTTTTTTCAAGAGTTTAGGTTTGGCAACGCGTTTGAATGAAGTTCAAATCGGAGAGGATACGATTTTAGAAATAGAAAAACGTTTTAATGCCAGAAAAGCTGCCTACGGGGAAGACCAGGATGTGACAGGTACGGTTGCCCGGAAGATATTGGAAAATTGTAAATAATTTATTCCGGTAACTTTTTAATAAAGGGAGAATGCTCCAAATGTCCATTTTTCAGAGGGGAAAAACGGACATTTGGAGTGTTGTTTTTAGTGGATATGGGTGAACGCGAATTCTCAGGCCTTTTTGTAAAAAACAGGACAAATTTATGGGTTTTGTGAATTTAGGGGATAAGATTAAAAAAACGGGACTTCTCGCTGATATTCCGGCTTCTTTTTATAATTTAGCACTTTGTTAAAAATAAAAATAATGTATACAATAGAGCAGTTAAGGGAGATCATTAAAGCTGAGTTTGAAAAAAAGGAATATATAGAAGTACCCTATTCTTTGTTCGAACCGATCCAGTATATATTGGAAGATGGTGGAAAACGCTTGAGGCCGGTATTGACGCTTATGGCTTATAATTTGTACCGGGATGATATAGAAAACGCTTTAAGGTCGGCTATCGGGATAGAGATATTTCACAATTATACTTTGCTGCACGATGACGTTATGGACGACGCGGAATTGCGGAGAGGGCGTCAGACTGTCCATAAAAAGTGGAATAGCAATGTAGCTATTTTGAGTGGAGATGCTGCGGCTATCACAGCTTATAAATATATAGAGAGTTGCGAAGATCAATATCTCCGTCAGGTGATTGACGGCTTTAACCAGGTTGCCATGGATGTTTGTAAAGGGCAGCAGTATGATATGGAATTTGAGACCCGTAATGACGTAACGGAAGAGGAATACATACATATGATCTATTTAAAGACTTCTGTATTGATTGCTGGTAGTTTACGGCATGGAGCTTTAATTGCAGGAGCTCCTGAACATGAATATAAAGCTCTATATGATTTTGGAGGGTATTTAGGTTTGGCATTTCAATTGCAGGACGATTATTTAGATGTATACGGGGATGTGGCAGAGTTCGGGAAGAAAATCGGGGGAGATATCACGGAGAATAAAAAGACTTATTTGTTGATCAAGGCATTTGAAGTAGCAGATCTGGAAACGAAAGCTGAGTTGCAAGCCTGGGTAGATAAAAAAGATTTCGATGTAGTTGAAAAAATAAAAGCTGTGACGGGAATTTATGATCGTTTGGGAATAGGCGAGCTCACGTTGAAGACGATTGAAAATTATCTGGATAAAAGCCGGAAGGCCTTACAAAAAATAGCGGTTGCTGAAGAACGTAAAAGCGGATTCTATGAAATGATTGATTTCTTGGAAGACCGGAAAAAATAATAGGGGCTTATGGAAGAGCAAACCAAACAGAGATTGTTGGATAAACGATATTTGAGAATGGCCAGGATATGGGCTGAAAATTCCTATTGTAAACGCAGGCAAGTCGGAGCGCTGATTGTAAAAGATAAGTCTATTATTTCGGATGGTTATAATGGAACTCCATCGGGGTTTGAAAATATTTGTGAAGATGAAACAAACCGGACAAAACCTTATGTTTTGCATGCCGAAGCGAATGCCATCACAAAAGTTGCCAAATCCAGTAATAGTAGTGAAGGTGCTACCTTATATGTAACGGCTTCCCCTTGTATAGAATGTGCAAAACTTATTATACAAGCTGGAATCTGTCGCGTTGTATATTCTGAACTTTATCATTGTGCCGATGGTATTCAATTATTGCAGCAGGCTGGGATCGTGGTTGATTTGATAGAAATCGAATAAATAAGTTGTAATGTAAATAAGACAAAGATGTATAAGAATAATTGGAAAGTGATTTTAATGCCTTTGATTTTAGCATTGGCGATTGTGTTGGGAATGTTTGTCAATTCGCTTTTTGTAGGGAAGGATTTGCGGGAAAGACAGGAACTTTTTTTGCCGGTACAAGGGAGTAAATTGGATATGGTATTGAATATGGTGGAACATTCTTATGTGGATACAGTGGATATTCAAAAAATAGAAGAAAATGCAATTAATGAGGTTATAAAAGATTTGGACCCCCATACGGTTTATATTCCTGCAAAGGAAATGGAAAAAGTGAATGAAGATATGATCGGTAATTTCGGAGGTATAGGAGTTCAGTTTTACAAATACCGGGATACGGTTACGGTAATAAAAGTGGTGCCGGGAGGACCTTCTCAGGACGCTGGTTTACAGGACGGAGACCGTATCATAAAGGTGAACGATACGCTTGTGGCGGGGGTAAAAATGAACGATCAGAAAATTATGGGAATGATGCGGGGACAGATTGGAACGGATGTAGAAGTTACCCTTGTAAGAAGAGGGGAGAAAGCTCCTTTTACGAAAAAAATTACCCGGGGAAGTATTCCGGTAAAAAGCGTAGATGTTGCTTATATGGCGAACGACACGACCGGGTATATAAAAGTGAATACCTTTGGCATGAATACCTATGATGAATTTATGACGGCTCTCCAGCAATTGGAAACAGAAGGGATGAAAAAATTAATTGTGGATTTGCGCGGAAATGTAGGGGGTATATTGCCTATTGCTTTAAAAATGGTCAATGAATTTCTGGATAGTCAGAAATTGATATTATATACTCAGGGAAAGGCTTCCCCTCGTTCTGATTATTACTCCAACGGAAAAGGCAAGTATAAAAATTTACCCCTGATCATTCTGATAGATGAGAACAGCGCTTCAGCAAGTGAGATTTTTGCCGGAGCTATTCAGGATAATGATAGGGGAAAAATTGTTGGACGCCGTTCTTTTGGAAAAGGCTTGGTACAAGAACAGCGTATGTTGCCTGACGGTTCTGCTTTACGCCTTACTGTAGCCCGTTATTATATTCCTTCGGGGCGTTCCATTCAGCGGCCTTATGATAAAGGGAAAAAAGAATATTATGACGACTTTTACAACCGTATCCTACATGGAGAATTGGAAGTGAAAGACAGTATTCATTTTGATCCCAATCTGAAATATCATACTGTAGGAGGACGGGTGGTATACGGCGGCGGCGGGATTATGCCGGATGTATTCGTACCAGCAGATACAAGTGGCTTTTCGAAATATTTAGTCGATTTACGCCGTACAATGTTGTTGTATGACTATACTTTTGATTTTATGGATAAGCATAGGGAGGAGATGAAAAAGTTAAACAACTACAAGGAAATATTAGCTTATTTGAAAAGATTCGATTTAGTGGAAGAAATGGCGGATTATGCTGAGAAGAACGGTTTAAAGAAAGATCGGAAAGGTATCAGGGATTCTTATGAGATTATTCGTGTCAATTTGGAAGCCTATATCGCCCGGGATGTATTGGATAATGAAGGTTTGTATCCTGTCATTGGAAAAATAGATTCCACTTTACAAAAAGCTCTTCAGGAATAAAAAGAGATATATTGAAACCGGGGAATTAAAGAAACGAAAGGGTTCTAATTCCCCGGTTTTTTCGTCTTTCCCTTTAGAATAAGAGATTTATTTATGGAGTAACTGATCAATGACTTGAACCATTTGCTGAAATTCTTCGGGTTCATACAGTCGGGTTAAGTAGACGATTTTCCCGTTTTTATCGATAATGATATTCCGGGTTACACCTGCATTTTTTTCGGCAAAGCTATAAAAGGATTTTCCTTCGGGATCTAGAGTGAGAGGATACGTTATTTTTAAATCTTGGGCAAATTTGATTGTTTTTTCCCGGTTTTCCTTCAGATCTATACCGATAAGGGCGAAATGGGGATTATTTTTGTGTTTCTGCCATATATCTTTTTCGATAAAAGGCATTTCTTTACGGCATACCCCGCACCAACTGGCAGTGAACTGAAGCATAACCACTTTCCCGCGGAAATCGGATAATTTTTTTATCGTCCCGTCCGTATAGCGTATTTCGATATCCGGCGCCATATCTCCTGTTTTTACGAGATAGCCGCGGTCATCACTTTGAGCTTTTAATCCAGTGCATAGGGATATAAAAGTCACTAACAGCAATAAATTTTTCATATTCGGATGTATTTTGATCATTTGTTTTCGTTGCGAAGTTAAGATTTGTTTGACGACAAGCAATAGGAATTAATTTTAAAAGTTCACATTTCACCTTTCTACTTGGTTTTGCTGATGTTTTTTGTTTTATTTGTCTTATGGAAAAAGAGTATGAGATTCATTTTGCACCCTTGCAGGGATATACCGACTGGATTTACCGGAATATTTTTACCCGGTTTTTCAAGGGAATAGACGCTTATTATACACCTTTTATCCGGGTCGAAAAAGGGAATGTTTTTCGTAACCGGGATTTGCGGGATATAGATCCGGCTAATAATGAGGTGGTAGGCTTGATCCCTCAGATATTACCTGGTTCTACCGAAGAGTTCGGTTTATTAGCTGCTTTACTTCGGGCAAAAGGATATAGCCGGGCGGATATTAATCTCGGTTGTCCTTTCCCTTTGATTGCTGGACAAAAGAAAGGAGCTGGAATGTTGCCTTATCCGGATTTAGTACGTACTATAATGGAATCGGTGGCTACCTTTCCAGACATCCGTTTTTCTGTCAAGATGCGTTTGGGATGGTCGGATAAACAGGAATGTCTGAATTTACTACCTATTTTAAACGAATGTCCTCTCACTCACATCACTCTTCATGCCCGGACGGGAAAACAGCAGTATAAGGGAGAGACAGACCCGGAAATGTTTGGATATTTTTATCGGGAATGCCGGCATCCTTTGTTTTATAATGGAGATTTAGATTCGGTTCATCAAATACAAATGATCTTACAGCGGTTTCCGGAATTGAAAGGCGTTATGTTAGGGCGGGGATTATTGAGCAATCCTGCTTTGGCAGAAAATGTGAAATATCATTGTTCTGAGGCAACAGATTCCGTTTCCCGGAAAAGAGATTTTATGGATGCGCTTTTCTTGGCATACCGGGATTACTTGAAAGATGAAAGAGTCTTGTTACAGAAAATGAAATCCTATTGGGACTATTTTTTACCGGATGCTGATCGGAGACTGAAGAAAAAGTTGCAGAAAGCAAAAAAAATAACCGATTATCAGGAGTTTGTAAATCTGATTTTTAAGGCCTAGTTATTGATGCTCCTTGCCCGATGGCGGGGAGGTTTTGGAGGTGGCCGTGGGTACAAACCATAAGATACTAGCTGTCCCTATGGCTCCTAAGACAAACAGGACGATCCGGATATATCCTGTTTCAAGAAAACAGAACGCAGAAATATTGATCATGATCCACATGCAAAGAATAGAGATTACCTTGGAAGTTATACTTACCCCTTGCTTGGATTCATAATGCCGGATATATTTGCCTAGCCATCGGGAACGGTGCAACCGGTCATGTAATTTTTGAGAGCTTTTATAAAATAACCAGGAACTCAATAAAAGAAAAGGTGTTGTCGGTAAACCCGGAACAAAAATTCCGATAATCCCTAAAATTATAGAGAGAATGCCTAAAGTAATGTAAAGGATCTTCCGCATATTCCGACAAATTTATATCCCTCTGTCCGGATAAAAGTAAAAACCATGTGAGTACCTTTATTCGAACAGAGAGGTAAGCTTGTATTAAAAAATTATTTTTTTCCCGTTTTTTCGTAATTTCCCGAATCTTTCAGTCCTAAATGACAATATTCACTATTTTTTGAGGAACAATTATTATCTTTTTTATGGTTTTCCCGGCCAAATATTTTTCGGTTTCAGGAGCCATTTTTACGATTGTTTCGATTTCTGCGGAAGAAATAGCTAATGGGATTGTTAATTTAAACCGTACTTTCCCGTTGAAAGAAATCGGGTATTCAAAAGCATCTTCTACCAGATATTTTTCTTCCCATTGGGGGAAGGCCGCTGCTGTAACACTTCCTGTATTTCCGAGTTGATGCCATAATTCTTCTGCGATATGCGGAGCATAAGGAGCTATAGCAATGGTGAGAGGTTCTAATATAGCTCGTTTGTTGCATTTTAAGGCTGTCAATTCGTTGGTACAGATCATAAATGCCGGTATAGAAGTGTTAAAGGAAAAGTTTTCAATATCCGATTCGATCTTTTTCAAGGTTTTGTGTAATATTTTTAATTCTTCTTTTGTCGGAACTTCTTCCGTTACATTTAATTTATCGTCAGTGATATAGAGTCTCCAGAATTTCTTCAGAAATTTGAAGACGCCGTCTATCCCTTGTGTATCCCAAGGCTTATGGGCTTCCAGTGGGCCCAGGAACATTTCGTATAACCGCAAGGTATCTGCTCCGAATTCCTCGATGATATCGTCCGGATTGACGACATTGTACATGGATTTGGACATTTTTTCTACTGCCCATCCGCAAACATATTTTCCGTCTTCCAGAATGAATTCTGCCTGATTGTATTCGGGCATCCAGTTTTTAAATGCTTCCAGATCGAGGATGTCGTTGTGGACAATGTTGACATTTACGTGAATTTCTGTTGTTTCGTATTGATCTTTCAGGCCATAAGATACGAAAGTATTTGTTCCTTGTATACGGTATACAAAATTTGAACGGCCTTGTATCATCCCTTGATTGATCAATTTTTTAAAGGGTTCTGCTTCGCATACGTACCCCAGATCGTAAAGAAAATGATTCCAGAAACGGGAGTAAATCAAGTGGCCTGTAGCATGTTCTGCTCCTCCCAGATATAAGTCTACATTTCTCCAGTATTCATTCGCCTCTTTACTTACCAGTGCTTGGTCGTTATGGGGATCCATATAGCGGAGGTAATAAGCGGAAGAACCGGCGAATCCGGGCATTGTATTCAATTCCAAAGGATAACCTTCTGTTGTCTTCCAGTTTTTAGCACGTCCTAAGGGAGGTTCTCCGGTTTCTGTGGGAAGATATTTGTCGATTTCCGGTAATTCCAAAGGTAATTTGGATTCATCCAGCATATAAGGCATATCTTCCTTATAATATACCGGGAAAGGTTCTCCCCAATACCTTTGACGGCTAAAAATAGCATCTCTCAGGCGGTAGTTAATTTTACTTTTCCCGATCCCTCTTTTTTCTACTTCTTCTGCAATGTGTTGAATAGCTTCTTTTACGTCCAGTCCGTTTATAAAACCACTGTTGATCATTTTACCTTCCTTCGCGTCGTAGGAATTTTCAGAAAGGTCGCATCCCTGTCCGTTATCGATAACGGGTACGATGGGTAAATTGAATTTTTTGGCGAAGGCATAATCCCGGCTATCGTGAGCAGGTACTGCCATTATGGCTCCGGTTCCATATCCGGCTAAAACGTATTCACTGATCCAGATGGGGATAGCTTCGTAAGTAAAAGGGTTTATTGCATAAGAGCCGGAAAATACGCCGGTTACTTTTTTGACTTCGCTTTGGCGTTCCCTTTCTGTTCTTTTGGCTACGTAATTCAGATATTCTTCGACGGCTTGTTGCTGACTTGTTGTGGTCAGTTGTTGTACGTAATCGCTTTCAGGAGCCAGCACCATAAAACTGACCCCGAAAATCGTATCGGGCCGGGTCGTAAAAATTTGTAGTTTTACTTCCGAATCTTTTACCTCAAAAATGACGTCTGCCCCTTGGGAACGGCCGATCCAATTCCGTTGGATATCTTTCAGCGAATCGGACCATTCAACAACGTCTAGGCCGTCTAATAAGCGTTGTGCATAAGCGGAAACACGTAACGACCATTGCCGCATTTTTTTCTGTACGACAGGATACCCCCCCCGTACCGAGAGTCCTTCTTTTACTTCATCATTGGCTAATACTGTACCCAGTTGCGGACACCAGTTGACCATCGTTTCGGCCAGATAAGCCAACCGATAATTGAGCAGGATTTCCTGCTGTTCTTTTTCTGTTTTTGCCTTCCACTCGGTAGCTGTAAAATGGAGGAGTTCGCTGCAAGCTACATTTAAATTAGCTGTTCCCGAGGTTTCAAAAGCTTTTATTAATTCCGAGATCGGTTGTGCCTTTTGTACATCGTAATTATAAAAGCTGTTAAACATTTGAATAAATGCCCATTGTGTCCATTTGTAATAGTGGGGATCGCAGGTCCGGACTTCCCGGTTCCAGTCAAAAGAAAAACCAATTTTATCTAATTGTTCCCGATAACGGTTGATATTCTTTTCCGTTGTAATAGCAGGATGTTGCCCTGTTTGTATCGCATACTGTTCTGCTGGTAATCCATAGGCATCATAGCCCATAGGATGCAAAACATTGTATCCTTTTAAGCGTTTATAGCGGGAATATATATCAGAAGCAATATAACCTAAGGGGTGGCCTACATGCAATCCGGCTCCTGAAGGGTAAGGAAACATATCCAGTACATAGTATTTAGGCTTGTTAGGATCTATTTCTACCTGATATGTTTTTTGTTCTTTCCAATAGTTCTGCCATTTTTTTTCGACTTCTTTGAAGTTATATTCCATGATATATTGTTTTTTATGATTTCGTTTTGAGGGACAAAGATAGAAAGGAAAAATAAAAGGTGAAATGGAAAGGCTTAAAACTTCTCTGAGAGATAAGGAATATTCTTGAGAAATTAAAAAAGCCGCTCAAATTTTTTTGAACGGCTTTTTATAAAAAGAGTTATTCAATTATTTTCTAAAAGGAAGCAAGGCTTTTTCCCAGCTGAAAGCTTGTGGCTGGGGTTTCATTTCCGGATGGGTGTTTGTTTCCAGATTTAATCCAAGTTCGATGGTTTCCGAGGTGTTTACTAAAATGACTACATCATCCAAAAACTTCTGTAGAGATTCTGCTGTTATAGTACCGATAAGAACGTCCATAGGTTCCATATCTTTTACTAATCCTTTTACAAGATCCATCATACCCATGAATGGAACCATCATGTCCTTGTCTACATAAACCGTCATATTGTTGTTTCCATCTAATTTGAGAATAAGCGGTAAGCCTTCTGCAAGCATTTTCAGGACATCTACACTGGGCTGGTCTGCATCGCTTCTGGGTAAAAGAGCGTTTATGTCGACGGCAATGTATATTTCCCCGTCTTTTACATTATATCTGACGACGCCTTCCGGTAAAGTAACGGTGTCTGTTGGATTCATTGTTTCGTCCATAACGGCATAAGTGGCTGTTAAATCGCCGTCTTCTTGTAATTCAATGTTATAAAGAAGATTGGGAACCAGTAAACTGAACATCACTTTCGCAAAACTGACGAAACCTGCATCCTCCGTTTCCATATTGTCTTTGATATCGAAGGACCAGTTTGAGCCGTCCGGTAAAACGATCGGAAGTTTGATGGAATCAATATCGGTAACAATTTTTAAATGTAAAGGACCTTTTCCGATAAGCTGTTTCGGGTCTGTACTGGTTTCTTGTTGTGCTATAAACTTCCAGTTGCCTACTACTTTAGACGTAACTTTAAAAGTACAATTCAGTGTCAGTACGCCTTCGGTAACCCCACCTTCTACTACGACAGTACGATCTGTCGTTTCGCTTTTCGCTTCCAGGGTATAGTTGTCCCCTCCGGTATTGGCAAGGAGAGCATTCAGGTAAAGATTACTTTCACCCGGGATTAAACTTTTTAAGATCAGGTTGGCTGTCGTTTCGTTTAAAGCTTGTATTTCGACCGTTTTGTCGTTTAACTCTTTGCCATTAAATGTCAGCTTTAAAGTAGCATTTTTATATTCTGACGAAATTCTTTTGTAACCATCGTTGTCGTCATCCTCACAACTGCTGAAAGTTGCTGTGCCCAAAACGAGCAATAACAGATAAATTAAACCTTTTTTCATGTTGTTTTTAATTAAATTAGATTTTTATAAAAGTTGTTTTCCCTTTATTTAAACCTGTAAGATTTAAATAATATTTCAAAAAATGAGTTATTGCAAAAAATATACCAAACTCTTGAAAATGATGATATTTTTACACACTATCAATTGAAATCTTTAATTTTGTGCTTGAAAGGATTTAATCCGGAAGGTTTAATATTGAATAAATTATAACTCAATACAAGTGTTCCCCGCATATGCAGCATTTTATAGTCAAAATACTGATTATCCCGTTTAAAGATGTCTTTTAATCCACAGCTTACCCGTAGTCCTATTTCCATACGGGGTAATAATCTTCTTTCATAACCGACGATCAAGCCGGCATCCCAGCTGTCCAAAATATCATTGAAGTTAATTTTTAAGGGTTCGTCGACAATAGGACCGGAATAAACGCCATTATCATCCATCATATAGCCTTTATTTACCTGAATATCGAATTTACTATTAATCATCCAGGCAAAGTAACCTCCGAAAAGTATTCTGTCTTTTTCATTCCGGAAGGTATATTTAGCATATAGAGGAATTTCGAGCATCGTAAAATCCATTCCCATTTCTGCAGACCCTGTAAAACGGGCTACAACACCTCTGTCCTCATCGTTAAAACGCTGATTTTTAATGCGGGCGTCGGCGTCTATGGCTACCTTTTTATAGGTCAGTTCCGCTCCTATTGTCCAATGGCGAACCAGTGGAAATGTCAGCTTAACTCCCAGGGAGGGGGATAACTGAGGACGGGGATTAAAAGGATGAGGAATATTGCTGAACGGAAAAGGAATCGCCCCGCCAATGTCTGTGCCGAGTTGTACTCCTAATGCAAAACGGTATTCCACTTCTTCCACATTTACTGTGTCTTTGGCAGACCTATTTGAATTGCCCAGAGCAAATAATGTACAACATAAGAATGCAACTGAAAGATATACCTTAATTTTCATAATAGATGTGCTTGTGATTAATAATTTATGGTAACATTATCCACCGTTAATGTACTTCCTTTGGCACCGATAAAATAATCTCCCTGACGACTGGATGTCATAACAATAGAAATATGTGTAGGTTCCAGATATTTGTAGGTAGAATTGTATTGAATGGGGATTGTATACTTATTCCAGTTTCGGTAGGAAGCATCTCCAGTCAAAATCAATTCTCCCATACCCAGTTCGATTAAACCGTCTACAGGTTTATCGTGATATTCCAGGTCGCCTTCACCCTTCCAATAAAGGAGTTTTATCCATATCCGACCTTCGTCTATTCCCGAAATATCTTTTAGTTTATACTTACTGTCCCCTTCTTTTACGGATTGTTGAAATTTACTTCCCGGAGTATATTTCGCTTCTACGGAAACAGAAGTCGGACGTGTAATAAACGGTATACCAAAATAGGTCATTTTAGCCGGGTCGTTTAAAGCCGATAAGTTCATTTGAAAATAACCTGTAAAAATAGTTCCGGCAGTAATCAAATCTCCAATTCCGATCCCACTCAATTCCTGTATGCCTGTTGTCATTTGGGCTGCTTTCCCACCGTTGTGTTCTACGGGGGTCGTCCCGGCTACAAACTGATTGTTAGCAGTTGCCCACCCTAAACCTTTTCCTGGTGTCGGATCGATATTTACATTTTTAGTTCCTTCTTTGATCCAACGTTCGAAATCACAATTTTCAATAGAAGGTACAATTTTAATGTTCCAGATTTTTGTATCATTATTATCTGCTAATAAAGTAATTTGTTTTTCGTTATCTGCAGGCGACTGAAAGGTAAACGAATCTCCTTCTTTATAATTCATATAGCTGGCTGTCGCCGTTTTCGTAATGGTAGGAGTGATGACCAAAGGCCAGGAAAATGTCTGCTTCAACGTAATTAAGATATTGTTGTCGCGTATCGTTACGGAATAACTGTCTTTGGGTAAATTGGGTACAAAAGAGAGGATTTCCGCATTTGGATTGTCGATAATACGGATGGTCGCTAAATGCGGTTGTCCGCTTTCTGAAATCATATAAAAAGTATGAAAAGTATATACATCATTGAATATAAACTCTTTCAAATTCAAGGGATTTTCATCTACGCTGATCATGTCGTCAGTAGTAGAGGAAAAGCGGATGTCTGCCGAAAGTTTTAAGGGAAAATTCTTTCGTCCGAATAAAAGGGGAATAGAGACATTACTGCCTTTATTGTCTTTTGTAATAGTGATATTGTTTTCGTCTATTTCTATTCCTTCAGAAATATTGGTAATCTGGAAAGAAACAATGGAAGCTTCATCACTGAGATTGTCTACTTTTGTGCAGGAGATGATAGAAAGCAGACAGGCCAATAAAAGATAAATATAATAATTGCGCATATATTCGTATTTTTATTTCACTAAATTTGATCTTAACTTTTTAAACCCTTGCGAGCTCTTATATATTTAAAATTCTATTATTAATATTAAAATAAGTTTTATTTTCAACAAAAAGTATGCCATCTCTGTTTAAAATGAGTGGGAAAATAATAGCGTTTTTACAATTCTATTCCGGTAAACAAGCGGAGGGCATATCCTATTCCGAAACTGATGGCAGCAATTCCTAGGCTGATCAAGGCCATTTCTCCGAAACGTTTTTTAAAGCTTTCACTTCTTACAATAGAATAATAATAATTAAAAACAGCAATGATAACGAGTGCTCCGGTCAGACAAACCCCCAATGCCCAATAGACGTTTTTCATGAACACGAAAGGAGCAATGAGTACTATAACTGTAATGATATAGGCTATTCCGGTATAGATAGAAGCTTTAAATGCATTTTTATTTTCTTTTTCTGCCCGGGTAGATAAATATTCCGAAGCGGCCATGGATAAGGCTGCTGCAATACCTGTAATACCTCCCGTCAAGGCCACCAAATGGGGGTGTTGCAGAGCAAAAGTATAACCGGCTAAAGCACCGGTGAATTCTACCAAAGCATCATTGAGTCCTAAAACGACGGAACTCATATAATTCAGTCCTTCTTCGTCAATCAGTGAGATTAGTTTGGCTTCGTGGACTTCTTCTTCCGTAGCCATTTTTTGTATGTCTTCGTTTTTCCATTGCCGGTATACTTTTTGGGCGGTACCTTCCCCTTTTTCCATCAACTTAATGCCAAAAGTGAGGCCAAATAAGCGGGCTATCCAAACATAGCGGTTTACTTTCCATAACTGGGGAGCAGGTGTTTTTCCGGTGTATTTCTTTAGGGTATAGAAATGAGTAAGTTCCTCTTTAGCAAGTTCCGAAAGCACCTGACGGTTATGGCTATTTTTCTGTAAAGCAGCCAATCGGGAATAAATGCGATGTTCTGTAATTTCGTTTATTTGAAAATCTGTAAGTTGCCGGATCTCCTCTTCACTCATATATCAACTTTAAGTTAAAAGTTCTTCTTCTCTCATTTTCCTGCAAAGGTACGAAATATAAAGAAGGGATTATCTAAAAAATGATCTTTTCTTGCTTTGTATCAAACGGATACGTTTTCATTTAATAAAAATCAACATAAAATCGTCCTTTTGATATCGTAATTTCAGATAATTTTAGATAATCCCTTTCAAAATATGGAGAAATTATAGTATAAAATGATCACTGATTGATTTATGTTCGTACACATTGCGAATGGTCTCCGCAAACATATCAGCAACCGATATCGTTTTAATTTTGTGGGTTTGTTGTTTCAGCGGAATAGAATCGGTAAAAATAACTTCTTCCAAAGCTGATTCTTCAATTCTCTGATAAGCTTGTCCAGAAAGCACAGCGTGGGTGGCTACAGCACGGACGGTTTTAGCTCCCATATTTTTTAGCATATCCGCAGCTTTACAAATGGTTCCGGCTGTGTCAATCATATCGTCGACAATGACGACATTTTTATTTTTTACATTTCCGATTGCTTTCATTTCTGCTACTTCATTCGGTCTTTCCCGGGTTTTATGACAAATCACTAAGTCGGAATTAAAAAATTTAGCCCAAGAATTTGCCCTTTTAGATCCGCCGATATCCGGAGAAGCAATAGCCAAATTATCTAAATTCAATGAACGGATGTAAGGAGCCAGTACGGAAGACCCGTATAAATGATCGACAGGAATGTCGAAAAAGCCTTGAATCTGGTCGGCGTGCAAATCCATCGTCATGATTCGGTCCACCCCTGCAGCATGCAACATATTAGCGACTAATTTTGCTCCTATGGCAACACGGGGCCTGTCTTTGCGGTCCTGACGAGCAAAACCGAAATAAGGAATAACTGCTACTACTTTGTAGGCAGAAGCCCGTTTGGCCGCATCGATCATCATGAGCAATTCCATGAGATTATCACTGGGCGGAAATGTCGACTGTACGATAAATACATGATCCCCTCTTACTGTTTCATCATAAGCAGTAGCAAATTCTCCGTCACTGAAATTCAAAAAAGTTTTTTTACCCAATTCTAAACCAAGCGATTTAGCAATATTTTCAGCAATATATTTGCTGTTTTCTCCGGTAAAAATCTTGACTTCGGAAAGATCTGACATAAGATTATTTGATTCTTTAATTACACCTTCGCAAAAGTATATAATAAATCGGAAAACGGAAAAAGATTGAAGATTTATGATTGACGATTCCGGAAAGAAAAAAGAATGAATGTATAAAAAATTGACGATCAGTAAAATATAATAATACTCTGGTATAGGATGGGGACATTGGGACCAGAATAGGGCTTAAAGGCCACGTGAAGGGAAAAATATCCCTTAGATATTTCTTATTCGTCTTTTACGTTTTATGGGAAAGCTTTTTTTATCTTTACTTTGGATAAGAAACTTTCATGTACCTGTCTGAATGACAGTAGAGAGGAAAGAGTAGGGAAGTTGTTGGTAACGATTTGGCTAAAATGTGGTTGCGCTGAACTGTTGCGCTTTGCATCTCATGGAACAACTTTATGCAGATGTAGTGCTTTTCCGGAATCTGTAAAATTGAAGATTGTAAAGTGTAAAAAAGAATGCGGATGGGTTTTCCCGCCCGCATTATTAGATTAACGTTTTCACTTCAGCCCTTTTCATCGTCGCGTTGCATCCGCAGTTTCAGACGTTCGCGCATCTTGTCGGGAAAATGGGTATGGCTCTCGTTCTTACGGCATTTTATATTCGTATAAACATTATAGCAAGGATTGCTCATAATTTCCATTCCGAATACTCGACCGAAAAAAGTTATCAAATCATTGATAGCGATCTCGCCCTCGTCAATACGTCCCGTCTCTTATACTCTGTAAACGAGTTCAATCAATTCGACGAGCGTTCCCGGTTCATAATTTTTTATTGAATGTAGTTATGGATTCGGTTCGAAGTATTGAGCGGTGTCTGGTCTGACAATACCAACGATTTAACCATGTGAAGTGTCCCTTGTTTGTATTTTTGGAAATGCTCCGAGGCAATGTGCGCTTCATAATCCCCCTTGCTTGCATAAGTTTCGAGAATGATAATCGTGCAAGGATTCTCCTTTTCGCTGACGGCGTACATGGTCAGTACGCCCGGTTCGGTGCGCAGGGAAATTTCGCCCACTTCGTTCGCATATTCCATATACTCGTCGAGATACTGCGGATAAACTTCGATCTTTGACAATCGTACGATGCCGTCCTTCGCCATTGGCAGTTTGGCACACATGCCCGGTTGATCATCTAAGTTCAGGCATTTACCGATCACCTCTCCCGTAGCAAGATATGAATAGCCGGGAAAGGTGAACAGTACCGGTTTCAGACGTGTATAATCGGGGGTGCCCTCGTTGTCGAGCACATGGGGATCGGCATAGGTATTGGTAACGGAACAGATGAAGTTGTCGAAGCCGTCGGTTTCGTAAATATCCACCACATTGCATTCCATTGTCAACGGAGATGCGTCGATTACAGGCGTACCGTTCTCACCCCAATGATAGGTGAACACACCCGATTTATCGACCTTCGCACCGCTTACGCCCCCTACATAGTCGGCTTTCGGCAGCATCTCACGGCTGACGAGATTGATGGAAAGTTTCTTGGATTTTCTTATCCCTTGATTGGTATAATGGTTTTTACTCATGCTGACGAGTATTCGGTCATGACCGATAATGCCTGTGTGTCCCACTACAAGCCAGTTCACTTTTCCATCGACTTCCGCACCGACAACCGTCATCGGTTTCGGATAGAGTGCCAACAGGCTTCCGATATTTTTCTTTCCCATTTCCGTTACATTTCGTTGAATCGTCTCTTTTTTCTCCGTTGTGCCGCACGACAGCAGAACGGACAGAAGCAAAACACTTACTATTGATTTTGTCATCTTGTTTCGTTTTTCAGATGTTATTGATAAATTTAGCTGGAATGCCTCTTACGACTGTAGCTGCTGCTACATCTTTCGCCACGATCGCGCCAGTCCCGATCACTGTATTGGTGTAAACCGTTCTTCACCGCCACCGCAGGAGGCCATCGTAAAGAAGGCAAACAATAAAAACGAAATCCAGAATAAACTTTTCATGATTTTTAAATTTTTGCCTTCGATAACCTTCCATTTTGCGCATGATTGCTATAGGTCAATTCCCGTAATCTCTCTATTTCATTATCCTCCAGACGGAAAGTTATGAATTCATTTTCCTGCTCAGCACGAATATTGTCCTGAACGAGAAAACATTTCACCACATTATCGGTAGAAGTATGATAACGGTCTGCAATGAAGCATCCTATTTCATCTTCATACAATACATCGGGAATATTGATTCGTTTATCCATCCTACTTGTTTTTGATAATACAAAGTTATTGTAGTTCACAAAAGCGGACGTAACGATAAGTGGGGAGTTCGTACCATTTTTACTGATTTTAATGTATCTCTATTCGGCTATGTAATTGAAATAATGTATTTTTACACTTGAATATTAAATTTGCGCAATGCTATGGCGAAGATTATGAAGATAAGAACCGTGGGCGATTACAGCCGCTACATTGGCCATATCGACCGGCATCCGTTGGTCAGTGTCATCGACTATGCGGAAGTGTCTCCAGTCCGTCATTGCCTGAATAATTACAGTGTCTATGGCATTTTCTTCCATGATGAAGCGGAAATAGATTTGGCATACGGATGCGGTAAATATGACTACAAGAAAGGAACGGTTATCTGTGTGGCTCCCGGTCAGGTAGGTGGGAAGGAGGATAACGGCGAACAAGTAATGCTGACAGGTTGGGCATTGCTATTCCATCCTGACTTGTTGCACGGCACTCCGCTGGAAAAGTCGATAAAGGATTATTCCTTTTTCGATTACCGTGTCAATGAAGCCTTGCACATGACCGATGAAGAACATGATATTTTAGCTTCATTGATGCGGCAGATACGGGATGAGTTGCAAAAAAAGCGCGATGACCTACAAGATTCCATTATTGTAGGATACATTGAATTGGTGTTGAACTTCTGCCAGCGTTTCTACAACCGGCAGTTCATTACCCGAAAGCTGGAAAACTCGGATATACTCATGAAATTCGATAGCCTGCTGCGGGATTATTATGAAGAAAAACGGCAAATGACGCTTGGCATCCCTACCGTACAATATTGTGCCGATAAATTGTGCATGTCTTCAAATTATTTCGGTGAAGTGATCAAGAGAGCGACCGGTGATACGGCAAGCAATTATATCCGACAGTATGTCATATCGTTAGCGCAAAATGAATTTGCCAAGGGAACCAGTATCGCACGAGTTGCCTATGATTTAGGATTTGAATATCCCCAGCATTTTAGCCGTATGTTCAAGAAGCAAACGGGAATGACACCGACAGAATACGTTGAGCGTATCTATAAAAAATAATTCTAATTTCCCATTTGCATAAATCCGTAATTTATCCTTCTTTCCCAATCGCCTGACTTCGAGGGAGCGACTCTCCCCATCGGGGCAAGGCTTTCGAGAATGACTCGATACATGCTTTGCTGTTAGTCGATGCGAACAAAATCGGAGAGTTTTGGCTCTCCGATTATTGAAACTTTTTCACTATACGACTAAACCGTGTTGTTGCACTGGTTCTTCTCGGTTTGAGAAACAGCTCGAAATCGGTGATGAAAGGGGGCACAAGTTTCTTTAAGGCAATGTCGCTGACCTTATACTTTTTTTCGATAAACTCCGCAAGGTGATTGTACCCGGTGCAGTATTTATCCAGCATACGGTTGGTCTCAAAATTATTTCTTGTAGAGTCGTTCGGCGATACACAAAAGGCAACGAATCAGTGTAATCGCACGCTAAAACCGACTTTTTTCGCGGTATGCAGCCCGAAATCTGAAGATACTGCTACATTGCATTTGGAATCTTCCGAAGTGAGCTTGTAATTCAGTGAGTTGGGGGCTTCTCAAAACCTCTTTCGCCGTTTTGAAAAGAGTAACCGCATAGTAACGTAACTCCGGTTTCAGTTGGCTTTTTAGCGGTTTTACTTGGCTTCCTCCCTGCAGTTCCTTTTCCTCTAAACCCCTTATTTACAACCTTCTTGCACTCATCTGCTCAATCTCTCATTTTTTATTCTTATCTTTACCGCAATCATTAAAAATTATAAAATATGAAAAAAATAAAAGAATACATCGAAAAGAATAAAGAACGTTTTATAGAAGAATTATTTGAATTGATCCGTATCCCTTCCATATCTTCGGAAGTAGAACATAAGCCGGATATGTATAAGTGCGCAGAAAAATGGAAAACGATTTTGCTGAACGCTGGGGCAGATAAGGCAGAGGTTTTTGAAACAGAAGGGAATCCTGTTACTTACGGAGAGAAAATAATTGATCCGGCTTTACCCACTGTATTGGTTTATGGCCATATGGATGTTATGCCGGTAGACCCGGTAGAACTATGGAATACAAAACCTTTTGAGCCGGTAATCAAGGATGGAAAAATATGGGCCAGAGGTGCTGATGATGATAAGGGCCAATGTTTTATGCATGCTAAGGCATTCGAATATATGGTACAAACCGGTAATTTGCCTTGTAATGTGAAGTTTATGATTGAGGGAGAAGAAGAGATTGGTTCTTCCAGTTTGCCGAAATTCTGTCAGGAGCACAAAGATTTGTTGAAAGCGGATATCATTTTGGTATCGGATACGGGTATGATTGCTCCGGATGTTCCTTCCATCACTTCAGGATTAAGAGGATTGGCTTATTGGCAGGTAGAAGTAACCGGGCCTTGCCGGGATCTGCATTCCGGACTTTTTGGAGGTGCAGTAGCAAATCCCATTAATGTTTTGGCAAAGATGATTGCTGCTATGGTGGACGATAAGGGGCATATTACCATTCCCGGATTTTACGATGATGTTTTGGAAGTAAGTGCTGCTGAACGGGCTAAAATGGCCGAAGCTCCTTTTGATTTAGAGGCTTATAAGAAAGCGATCTGCGTAAAAGAGTTGTTTGGAGAGGAAGGATATACTACCAATGAAAGAACCGGTATCCGCCCGACTTTTGATGTATGCGGTATTTGGGGGGGGTATACCGGAGAAGGTTCAAAAACCGTATTGCCTTCAAAAGCGTTCGCTAAGATCAGCTGCCGTTTAGTGCCTAATCAGGACCATAAGAAAATTGCGACTTTATTTAAACAGTATTTTGAATCCATTGCTCCTGGTTATGTTAAAGTGGAAGTTACTCCTTTACATGGCGGACCGGCTTATGTATGCCCCATTGATTTACCGGCTTATAAAGCGGCTGAAAAAGCTTATGCCGACGTATATGGAAAAAATCCTGTGCCTTTCCGTTCAGGAGGAAGTATTCCCATTATTGCTGCTTTTGAAGAAATTTTAGGGATAAAATCCATCTTGATGGGATTCGGACTGGAATCCGATGCGATTCATTCCCCGAACGAGAATTTTCCTTTAGAACAATTTTTCAATGGGATTACGACTATTCCTTTGTTTTATAAATATTTTGCAGAAAAGAAATAAGGAAATTTGAATAGTCGTCCGGAGGAAACAGAGCTTTCGACAAGCTTTGCTTCCTCCGATTTTTTAAAATTACTGGGTGTTTCTCTTTTCTCCGGAGTTTGTTTTTAATAAGTGGTTCTATCGTAAAAACAGTAAAAGAGAAAATTTCGTAAATGAGCAAAAGAAGGACCTCTTTCGGTAAAATAAAAAATCACTATCTTTACGGCCTGATTTTTTGTTTGAGCTTTTGAGAGTTCAGATGACAAAGAAGTATTAAGTTTCAGCCTAAAATTGAATATATGGAGAAGATCCGGAATTTCTGTATTATAGCACATATTGATCATGGAAAGAGTACGCTTGCCGATCGTTTGTTGGAATATACCGGGACGGTGACAGGTAAGGATTTGCAGGCGCAGGTTCTGGATGATATGGATCTGGAGCGGGAACGTGGGATTACGATAAAAAGCCATGCGATTCAGATGGACTATACTTATGAAGGACAAAAATATACCTTAAATCTGATTGATACGCCGGGACATGTGGATTTTTCTTACGAAGTTTCCCGTTCGATAGCAGCTTGTGAAGGTGCTTTGCTTATCGTAGATGCAACCCAAGGCATTCAAGCCCAAACGATTTCCAATCTCTATTTGGCCCTCGAGAATAATTTGGAAATTATTCCGGTCTTGAATAAAATGGACATGCCGAATGCTATGCCCGAGGAGGTGAAAGATCAGATTGTGGAACTCATTGGATGTAAAAGAGAAGAAATCATAGAAGCCAGCGGAAAGACTGGTTTGGGGGTCGCCGAAATTTTACAGGCGATTATTACCCGTATTCCTCATCCCGAAGGATCTCCTACCCAGCCGTTACAAGCCCTTATCTTTGATTCGGAGTTCAATTCTTTCCGGGGAATTATTACATATTGCCGGATCATAAATGGGCGGCTGAAGACAGGGGATTTGGTGAAGTTCGTCAATACGGGTAAAGAATACGTAGCGGATGAAATTGGAGTGCTTCGGTTGAGACCTGAACCCCGTAATGAGTTGGAAACGGGGGATGTCGGTTATATTATTTCCGGGATAAAAACTTCTTCGGAAGTAAAGGTAGGAGATACGATTACTCATGTCGAGAATCCTTGTGATGTCGCTATAGATGGATTTGAGGAGGTAAAACCGATGGTATTTGCTGGTATTTATCCTATTGATGCTGAAGATTACGAAGATTTGAGAGCTTCTATCGAAAAATTGCAGTTGAACGATGCTTCCCTGACATTTGAACCGGAGTCTTCTGCGGCTTTGGGTTTTGGTTTCCGTTGCGGATTCCTGGGGATGCTACACATGGAGATTATACAAGAACGTTTGGACCGGGAATTTGATATGAACGTCATTACGACAGTGCCGAACGTTATGTATATCGCTCATACTACCAAGGGAGAAGTGTATGAAATGCATAATCCGTCTGATATGCCTTCTGCCAATGCACTTGATTTTATTGAGGAACCTTTTATACGGGCACAAATTATCACCCCGGCTGATTATATCGGACCGATTATGACTTTGTGTTTAGGAAAAAGGGGAATTCTGATCAATCAACAATATCATACTGGGGGGCGGATTGAAATTACATACGAAATGCCTTTGGGCGAAATCGTATTTGATTTTTACGATAAATTAAAGAGTATCACCAAAGGGTATGCTTCTTTTGATTATTACCAAATCGGATACAGAAAGGCGAATCTGGTTAAACTGGATATTTTGTTGAACGGGGAGTCTGTAGATGCTTTGTCTGCTCTGATTCATTTCGACAATGCTTATGCTTTTGGCCGGCGTATATGCGAAAAATTGAAAGAGCTTATTCCTCGTCAGCAATTTGATATTGCTGTGCAGGCCGCTATCGGCGCAAAAGTAATTGCCCGTGAGACCATAAAAGCCGTTCGTAAAGATGTAACGGCCAAATGCTATGGTGGAGATATTTCCCGGAAAAGAAAATTACTTGAAAAACAGAAAAAAGGGAAAAAGCGGATGAAACAAATCGGAAATGTAGAGGTTCCCCAAAAAGCTTTTCTGGCAGTTTTAAAATTAGATTAAAGCTTTTATAAAGCTTGGTTATCGGTAATAGCGGGTGGCCTGCTCCTATCGAAAGGAAGTTCCGGGATAGGAAGTACACCTCTTTAAATAAAAATAGGGGGAAAATACTCTAAGGATTCTAATGCTGTTAGGGAAGCGGTGTAAGAAATCGCATGCTTTCTTATTTCAAAAAAGTTTCGAGTGCAGGAGAATAAGCCAGGAAAACGGTTGAATGTTTAAATTCAAGAAGAATTCCGTAGAATAAATAACCTTCAGGTATTTTGCTAAGGTTATTTCCAATTTTGACTCGGGCCTATTTCTGTCGGGGTATTTCCTGTTGTATGTCAATGTTTCGTGATGAATCTGGTAAGCTCTACTCCTTAACTATCATATGAAAATTTAAATTTCATGAGTAACGAAAATAAATCAATTCAAGAATTCGACTATCCTTTAATTTGCGAATATTATGCAAATGTAGAACGACAGGGACCCGGTAGTCCGGAAATAACAGTTAAGGCTCTTGGTTTTATTGAACATCTGAATGCGCAATCTCAGATTGCAGATATTGGTTGCGGTACCGGTGGTCAAACGATGATATTAGCTGACCATATTCCGGGTCAGATTACTGGTTTGGATTTGTTCCCGGATTTCATCCGTATTTTCAACTGTAATGCAAAGCGATTCAATTTCCAAGACCGGGTAAAAGGAATTGTCGGATCCATGGAGCATCTTCCGTTTAGAAAAGAGGAGTTCGACTTGATTTGGTCGGAAGGAGCTATTTACAATATCGGTTTTCAACGTGGGCTGAAAGAATGGCGAGAATATATTAAACCGGGTGGATATATTGCTGTTTCGGAAGTTTCGTGGTTCACCGATAAGCGCCCTGTTGAAATTTACGATTTCTGGACAAATGCTTATCCTGAAATAGATACTATTCCGAATAAAATAAGGCAGATGCAAGAAGCCGGTTATATTCCTGTCGCCAGTTTTATCTTACCGGAAAATTGTTGGACGGAACATTTCTATCTTCCCCAAATAGAAGTGCAAAGGAATTTTCTGAAAAAGTATGCCGGTTGTAAAACAGCCGAAGAGTTTATAGAAAACCAACGCTTTGAAGCTCGGCTATACGATAGATATAAAGAATTTTATGGTTATGTATTCTATATAGCAAAGAAAATCTAAAGCATTCTATCGGAAAAATAACAGGAAAGGGTATTTCTGTTTTTTAATTTTGAAATAACCTTTCTTGTATGTTGGTACACCCGTTAGGAATAACGGGTGACGAGAAAGATATACTTATTTTTTAGTACTTCTTTTAATGATTTTAAATATACATATCTCGTTTTAGACCAGTTTTTCCAGTTTATCTATACTTTCGCGAATCGTCGTATCGGGCAGCTCGTAATTGATTAGATTGCCTGCGTTGTATTGATCGTAGGCGGTCATATCGATCAGGCCGTGTCCGGATAGATTGAATAAGATAGTTTTTTGTATCCCTTCTTTTTTTGCCTGTACGGCTTCCCGTATGGCAGAAGCTATAGCATGACAGGATTCCGGTGCCGGAATAATGCCTTCTGATTGTGCAAATAGAGTACCAGCTTTAAAAGATTCCAATTGAGGGATATCTACTGCTTCCATATATCCGTCCTTTTTTAACTGACTTACGATAGTACCTGCTCCATGATAACGCAATCCTCCGGCGTGTATATTTGCAGGGGCGAAATCATGTCCAAGCGTAAACATCGGTAATAAGGGAGTATAGCCGGCTTCATCTCCAAAATCGTATTGGAAAATGCCCCGGGTTAATTTCGGACAGGAAGAAGGTTCTGCAGCGATAAAACGTGTTTTTCTGCCTTCCAGTAAAGTATGACGCAGAAAAGGAAAAGAAATACCAGAAAAATTGGATCCACCTCCGAAGCAGCCGATAATAATATCCGGGTATTCTCCTGTCATTTCCATTTGCTTTTCGGCTTCCAGCCCGATTACCGTCTGATGAAGTGAAACATGGTTTAAAACGCTTCCTAAAGTGTATTTGCAATTCGGAGTTTGCAAGGCCAATTCAATGGCTTCGGAAATAGCTGTTCCTAAGCTTCCCTGGTGATAAGGATGCTCTGTCAGGATTTGACGTCCGGCCTTTGTCGACATACTCGGAGAGGCTATGACTTGGGCGCCGAATGTTTGCATGATAGAGCGCCGGTAAGGTTTTTGTTCATAGCTGATTTTTACCATATATACGGCTAGTTCCAATCCGAACGCTTTGGCGGCATAAGAAAGAGCTGCTCCCCATTGCCCTGCTCCGGTTTCTGTTGTAATATTCGTAATTCCCTGCTGTTTACAATAATAAGCTTGTGCCAAAGCTGAATTTAGTTTGTGGGAACCTACCGGACTTACACTTTCATTTTTAAAATAGATATGAGCCGGAGTATCCAATGCTTTTTCCAGACCATAAGCCCGTACCAAAGGGGTGCACCTGTATTTTTTATACTCTTCCCGGACGGCCTTCGGAATTTCAATCCATGTATCCGTCTGATTCATTTCTTGGCGGGAAACTTCTTCAGAAAAAATAGGATACAGATCTTCTGCTTTCAGCGGTTGTTTGGTGGCCGGATGCAATATAGGCATCGGTTTATTTTTCATGTCCGCTACGATATTATACCATGCTTTTGGAATTTCACTTTCCGGTAAAATAAATCTTTTTGTCTTTGTGTTCATCATCTCAAATTTTAGTGTTTATTATAAAAAAAACCGCAGGTGGATTACCTGCGGTTTTAACTATCTTGTCATATAGAATAGCTACGCCTCTCCACTTGTTTTGACAAATGAATGACGCCACCACCATATAGTTAATATTTGCTTCATTTTTCTCTTTTGTTTTGAGAGAGCAAAAGAAATAAAAAAGTATGAGAAATCAAAGAAGAAAAAAGAAAACTGAAAAAAGAGATTCATTTTCTTCTTTTCTAACTTTCTTTTCTTCTCTTCGTTTAAACCAAAAACAAGAGTGATGAAAACGATATATTATCTTTTTTTGATTTTTACTTTTTCTTTGTTTGCTTGTGGAAGTATAAAGGAAAAAAGTGGGAAATCTCCTTTGACTATTTCTCCTGTTCATCCGGAATTATTTGTCAATCAAAAGACAGATCCTTATACGATACGGGTGAAATATACTTTAAATATTCCGGCAGATTTTCTTTCTGCTAAGGATCGGTTGGTATACGTCCCCCGGATTATAGCTCCGGGGCATGAATATGCCTTGAAACCACTCGTAGTGAGTGGAAGTAAATTCCGCAAGAAGCATCGGAAATTAGGGGAAAACAGTTTGCCTTCTGTTAATATATCAGAAGGCCGTAAATTTCAATGGATTGAGAGAAATATGCAAATTGAAATCGATGAAGTGGTCCCCTTTCAACTTTGGATGACGCAGGCGAAATTATTGGGTACTGCAATAGTAGAGACCCGGCATACTGTTAAGACTTTTACCCAAACCGTAGCGAATGGAATTGTGTATATCCCTTTGGGGCCCGGTCCGGTGCGGGTAAAATATGTTGAAAAAGAAATTCCGGTATCTCAAGAAATGATTTTTTATTTCCGCTATCCGGTGAATGTTTCTTTTCTTTATCCGGACCTGTCTGATAATCTGGAACAATTGAATAAGCTGGGTGACCTTTTGCTTCAGATTAAACATTCTCCTTCCCAGACTTTGGACCGGATTGTAATCACCGGAATGTCTTCTCCCGACGGTTCTCTTGCCTATAATGAAAGATTGTCGATGAAAAGAGCGAATAATTTTTTACAATATCTGGAAAATACTTCCGGGCCGTTTAACATACGGATTGAAGTAAGGACAGAACCTCAGGATTGGCAAGGTTTTTTAAAACTGGTAGAGGAATCGGATATTCCTGATAAAAAAGCCGTTCTTTCTATTTTGAACAGTGACCGCACTGCGCAGCAAAAAAATAAAGCTCTTCAGCAATTGCCTCATTATAAATATTTGTTGGAACATATTTATCCTCAGTTACAGCAAACCAGTTGTAGCGTCTATTACACGACCACAATGATAAAAACCATTCCGGTTCCGGAATAGAAGATAAGTTTTTACAAATGAATTTTTCTGATTTTTAGAATATATGACGAAGGATTTTGTGCAAGATGGTATCCCGAAACCTCAGCGGAATTGGGCAATGGCAGCTATTTCTGTCGGTATTTCTGTTGCTGTACTCGACGGGGCTATTGCCAATGTGGCTTTGCCTACGATTGCAGGAGATTTACACGTAAATCCAGCCAGTTCTATTTGGGTGGTCAATGCTTTTCAGTTGGCGGTCACCATTTCTTTATTGGCATTTTCTTCTTTAGGGGATTTGTGGGGATATAAAAAAGTTTATGTAGGCGGTTTGTTATTGTTTAGCACTACTTCTTTGATTTGTGCACTTTCTGATTCTTTTTGGACATTGGTTATTGCCCGGGGATTGCAAGGTTTCGGAGCCGCGGCGATTACCAGTGTAAATACGGCCTTGTTACGTATTATCTATCCAACTCGTTTATTGCCCAGAGGTATGGGAACGAATGCGCTGATAATAGCGGTGGCTGCTGCTGCCGGTCCGACAGTAGCTGCCGGAATCCTTTCCGTTGCGAATTGGCCTTGGTTGTTTGCTATAAATGTACCTATTGGATTGATTGCTTTTGGGTTAAGTGCAAAATTCCTTCCGGCTAATCCAGTTAAAGTGGAAGGACAACGTTTTGATGTTACAAGTGCTATTCTCAATGCCTTAACATTCGGACTTCTTATTTCTGTTATCGATGGATTTGCCCACGATATCCACTGGTATATTTTAATACCGGGAATCTTTGTTATGCTTACTATTGGTTATTTTTTTATACGGCGTCAATTACATCATCCCTTTCCTCTCTTACCTATCGATTTGATGCATAACCGTATCTTTTCTTTGTCTGTTGTTACCTCTGTCGTTGCTTTTATTGCACAGATGTTGGCTTTGGTTTCTATTCCTTTCTTTTTCCAGCGGGTATTGCATTTGAGTGAAGTGGCTACCGGACTTTTATTGACACCCTGGCCTTTAGCCACTATGATTTCAGCTCCTTTAGCCGGACGATTGATGAGTCGCATAAACGGGGGATTACTTGGAGGCATTGGTTTGGCAATATTTGGTTTGGCTCTTTGCTTATTGGCACTTTTACCCGCTCATCCTACTCATTTTGATATCATTTGGCGAATGGTTGTTGGAGGTATCGGCTTTGGAACTTTCCTTACGCCGAATAACAGTACTATTATTGCTTCTGCTCCTTCCAACCGAAGCGGAGGTGCCAGCGGAATGTTGGGAATGGCCCGTTTGCTGGGACAAACTATCGGAGCTGCTATTGCCGCCTTAATGTTTGCCTTCTTTCCGGGGAATAGCATGAAAATGTCCTTATTGTTTGGGGCTGGTATTGCTATTGTCTCGGCGATTGTAAGTAGCTTCCGAAAAACTACTGTAGGAATTTATAAAAAAACGAAGTAAATTTTTCTTCCTGACGAATAGAGAAAGTAAAAAAGTTTTTCTTTCCCGAGGGTATCGGGGGAGGAGAAATCAGTCTTTCTCAATCGTTTTCGTTTGTTTAAAAGTTTTTGTATAAATATGCTATGGGTTGTATTATTATGCATTTTCGATAAAAATAAACAATTGTAATTCAGCTTTTTGTAGGTGTGGGTACAGCATAAAACAGCAAATTAATGCCAAAAACAATTTATAAATTTGTCCGCGTTGATGGTAAATCGAAAATGTTCGGAATACGAGTGCAAAAAATATAAAATAAAACTTAAAAATAAAATATTCTATGAGCTTTGTAACGAAAGAAAAATTGTTTTCAAAAGATTTTTTTATCACGTATAGTTGGTTATTGGGCGGTTGTTTTGTTTTTGCCTTAGGAGCTGTTCTGTTTGCAGAGCCTAATCGTTTTGCTCCGGGTGGAACATACGGATTGGCTATTGTTTTGCATCATTTATTAGGGTGGCGCACGGAATTGACTGCTTTGTGTATGGATGTGCCTCTTCTTTTGATCGGGATTTATTTTTTAGGTCCTAAGTTCGGTATCAAAACGGTGATATGTACTTTTGCCATTCCTTTATTTATGGGTTTGATACATGCAACTTATGGTTATGAAGCGCTTTTAGGGGAAAATCAACAGCTTTTATCTGCTATTTTTGGAGGAATTGTTTATGGGATCGGGATCGGAATGATTTTTAAATCGCGGGCGACTTCCGGGGGGTCGGATATTATAGCTATGATCTTAAATAAATACACTCATATCTCCTTGGGACAATTGGTTATATTAGTGGATTGTACCATTACGCTGACGACTGTACTAGCATTTGGGGAATGGACGCTTCCGATGTATTCCTGGATTGTCGTCTTTATAGAAGGGAAGGTTATTGATGTGGTGTTGGAAGGCGGTTCCGTATACAAAACTCTGATGATCGTCACCAATAATGTAGAAGCTGTAAAAAAAGTTATTTTGCAGGATATAAACCGGGGAGCAACTTTACTTCCGGCTATAGGTATGTATCAGGGAGAAAGCCGGAATGTCGTATATACCGTGCTTACTCGCCGTGAAATGATGATCCTTCGTCATCGTATTCAGGAAATCGATCCGAATGCTTTTATCAATGTCATTGATTCTAAGGAAATTTTAGGACATGGTTTTAAACCTTTGATAGAGGAGAATTAAGGTCGTTATAGAAAATATTATTTTTTCGGACAGGAAACCTTGGAGAAATAAAAAGATGTTCGTTATTATCCTGATTATTTGGTTTATAAAACTAAATAATGAGGTGGAATTTTATTTTTAAAAAATAGGAAAGAGATTGTGATTTTTTCATGTTTTTTACGTCTAAAGGAGTAAAATCAGAAACATGGATAAACATAGTATCGAAAAAGAGTTTACAGCTTTGATACAGCAGTATCGCAATGTAATATGGAAAGTTTGTTATATTTATGCTAAGGACCGAGAGAATTTAAATGATCTCTATCAGGAAGCTATAATTAATCTTTGGAAGGGATTTCCGAAATTTCGAAAAGAAAGTAAGCCTTCTACTTGGATTTACCGGATTGCTTTAAATAGTTGTATTACTTTTTTTCGTCGCTTTTCCCGGCATCCTCAAACTCTACGACTTACTGAATCCTGGGATTTCGCTTATGAAGAAAATGTATTTTCCTCACAAATTCAAGAACTCTATGCTTTAATCCATTGCCTGGGAAATATCGAAAGGGCTCTTATTCTCCTTTGGTTAGAAGAAAAATCATATGCCGAAATTGCAATTATCACCGGCTTATCCCAGACAAATGTCGCTACAAAACTTTGTCGCATAAAGGAGAAACTCAAAAAAATGTCGAATCAATAAAATTTTTTATTATGGAACTGGAAGAACTGAAAAATAGGTGGATTATACTAGAGGATTGTTTAAAAAATAATGAAAAGATTAACGAGCATTTACTCTATACTTTGTTTACTGAGCGTACTCATTCTGCCTGGAATAGATTGATCAGTTATGAAGTTTTATCTCTAGTGATTATTACAGTAATATTTTTTATTGTCATTTTGAAACACCACTTGATGAATGTCCTTTGTCACGGAGCTCCTTGTGCGGAAATGCTAGGGGGGATTTGTATTTTAGGTTTTTTATGGCAGGCTCTGAAAATAATGTACTTGTTTCGTTGTGAAGCGACCACTTTTAATATACTGCAAACTTTAAAAAATATTACCTTGTATAAGAAATTGATTCGGATGGAATTTTTGGTAGGAGGAATCGTTGGTATTTTTGTTCTTTCAATCGTTTTTTATTGGAAGAATCAACATACTTCAGGGTTTTATCTGATTCCAGTGCTTGTATTTCTGATTTTAGCTGTTTTTTATTTTTGGTCTTATTATCGAATATACTTAAGAAATATTCAGGAAATCCGAAAGAATTTAAAGGAATTGAAAATGTTTCAGAAAGAAGAAACAGAAATTTATGATAAAGAATAGCTTTCTAAGGGTAAAAACTTCTTCCAAAAGTCAGGATTTTAACTTTTGGAAGAAAAATGTTCTTGGGCGAAGGAAGAAGTGCTATACAGATGGGTAGGACGAAAATCTTGGATGCATATCTATTTGTCAGAATTCATTTTTGTCTGTCAAAGATATGTAAGTTATTAATTCACAGGTGTTGAAAGTCGTTTATTTGTCCGGAAAAACTTTAGAGATAATCTTATTATTCGTTTGATTCGTTTTTAATTTCATTTTCCAGTGGTTTCCCTGCTGCGAAATCCTGTATGTTTTTTAGAGTAGTTTCTGCTATGTTCTTCAGGGCTTCTTTTGTAAAAAACCCCTGATGGGAAGTCACGATTACATTATTAAAGGAAAGCAGACGGGCCAATGTGTCATCGTCAATAATTTTGTCCGATTTGTCTTCATAAAAGTAAGGTCCTTCTTCTTCGTATACATCTAAGCCTGCTGCTCCTATTTTTTTGTTTTTTAAACCTTCTATCAAGTCTTCTGTACGGATCAGTTGTCCACGGCCGGTGTTGATGATCATAACGTTATCTTTCATGGCTGAGATGGAATCCTCGTTGATCATATGCCGGGTTTGATCTGTCAGGGGGCAATGCAGAGAAATAATGTCGGAATGGTGGTAAAGATCAGATAAAGAAGTATAAGTAAATTGTAATTCCTCTGCAATTTTTGTATCCGGATAGATATCATAGGCTAATATGTTCATTCCAAAACTCTTGAGGATTTGAATAAGGATACGGGCAATTTTCCCTGTGCCGATAATACCTACTGTTTTCCCATGCATGTCGAATCCCATTAAGCCGTGTAAAGAAAAATTTCCGTCACGGGTACGCCAATAAGCCCGGTGAATTTTCCGATTCAGAGACAGCATAAGAGCTAAAGCATATTCTGCAACGGCATAAGGGGAATAAGCAGGTACCCGTACTATCGGTAGTTTTCCTGCAGCAGCCTTTAAGTCTACATTGTTAAAGCCTGCCGAGCGAAGGGCTAATAGCTTCACTCCATTGTCCACCAGAGTATTGATGATTCCTGCATTGGCTATATCATTGACAAAAATACAAACTGCATCTGCTCCTTGGGTAAGGACGACATTATTTTCATTGAGATGGCCTTTGTAATAACGGATATCAAATCCGTAATCATCATTTGCCTTATCGAAAAATGTTTTATCGTAAGGTTTAGTGTCAAAAAAAGCAATCTTGTATGTCATAAGGATGAAAGAGTTAGTTTGGAGAGATAACGTAATTTGTCTGGGTCCGGATACAAGATATTTGTTAAAAATATTGATATCGTATATTTTTATTTAAGTGGAGAACAACATTTTGCTTATTTACAGGATTTTTATGAATAGTATGTCTCAATTAACTTCAGTGCAGCAGAAGGGACCAGAGCGCTGATATCTTTTCCTTCCCGGATCATTTGCCGGATTTCTGTAGAGGAAATCTTGGATAAGGGAGCTTTTATCCTCACTAAATTGGGGAAATAAATATTGGTGGTATGAACAGAAGGCCGGGGATAAACATATATAAGATAGGTGGCGGCAATCCGTTCGTACTCTCTCCAGAGATGAAAATTTTTTAAGTTGTCTTCACCAATGATCAAGGCAAATTTTTTATCTGGATAGAGGTTTGAAAGTTTCTGAAGGGTATCGATTGTGTAAGAGGGTCTCGGCATGTTGAATTCGATATTACAGGCTTTTAGCTGAGGATGGGCATTTAAAGCAGCTTCCACCATTTTTAGCCGTAAATTCTCTTCTAGGAGGTGAATTTCTTGTTTAAAGGGATTTTGCGGACTGATAATAAACCAGATTTCTTCACAATATTGCTGTTGAAGAATATATTCCGCAATGTTCAGATGTCCGTTATGTATCGGATTAAAAGATCCGAAAAAAAGTCCTGTCATATGTCGTCTGTAAAATAAACTGAGTTTTCTCTTTCCTTTTGCTTCTTTCCCTTAAGAAAAGAAGCAAAAAATCGAAAGCTATGAATAGCGGTAAAAATCCGGTTTTATATAGCATTTCAAATATATAATTTTATTATTACTTTTGCGTCCGCTAAAAATAAAAAGAGAAAGAAAGTACTGCAATGGAGGAGAGAAAAATGTTTAAACGAGTATCTTTTATTTGTAGTTCAAAATAGTACCTATGATAGATTTTATTACCATTATTGATTATATCGGAACTTTTGCTTTTGCCATTAGCGGTATCCGATTGGCTTCGGCGAAACAATTTGATTGGTTTGGTGCTTATGTGGTGGGATTAGCTACGGCAATCGGAGGAGGAACGATCCGGGATATTTTATTAGGAGTCACTCCCTTTTGGATGACTCAACCTGCCTATATGATTGTGACGGGTTTAGCTTTGGTGTTTGTGATTGTTTTTGGGAAATATGTCATTCGTTTGAATAATACGTTTTTTATTTTTGACGCTATCGGCTTGGGGTTATTTGCTGTGGTCGGAATAGAGAAAAGTCTGACTTGTGGTTTTGCTTTTTGGGTGGCTATTATTATGGGAATGACAACCGGAGCTGCCGGAGGAGTGATCCGGGATGTCTTTATTAATGAGGTTCCTTTGATTTTCCGGAAAGAGATCTATGCTTTAGCTTGTGTATGGGGAGGTTTGGTGTTTTACATTTGCATGTGGCTGGGATTGCCGGCAGCTTTGACACAGTTAATCTCCGCCATAGGGGTAATTTTAGCCCGACTGTTGGCTGTGAAATATCATATCAGTTTACCCGTTTTAAAGGGATTATAGAAAAAATTACGGTTACCGGGCTAAAAACGCTTTGACTTTTTGTTCTGCCTCTTTTTGTGCCGTTTCTAAATTGTCGTTGACAATAATCGTGTCGAATTGACTGGCAAAGGACATTTCATATTCCGCTTTGGCTACTCGTTCCTCGATTTTTTCGGGACTATCTGTGGCTCGGGAGATAAGTCGTTTTTTCAGTATATCGATAGAAGGTGCTTGTATAAATATAGAAAGTGCTTGGTCCCCGAATTTCTTTTTAATATTTACTCCACCCTTTACATCTACGTCGAATAAAACTGCCTGTCCTTTTGCCCAGATTCGTTCTACTTCTTTTTGTAAGGTACCGTAAAAACAGCCCGGGTATACCTCTTCCCATTCTAAAAATTCATGGGCTGCGATCTTTTTTTTGAAATCGTCCTGGGTAAAAAAATAATACTCTTTTCCGTGTTGTTCTTTTCCTCTGGGAGGTCGGCAGGTGGCCGAAATAGAAAATTCTAATCCTAAATTTTTACTTAAAAGATAATTGACAATTGTACTTTTACCTGCTCCACTCGGAGCTGAAAAAATGATTACTTTTCCCGTCATTTCGATATTTATTGAAATATGTCAAATTTTTAGGCCTGCTATTCCGGTGTTTGTATTATAAAATGTTTAAACTTTGTTCTTTGATTTTTTCCAATTCGTCTTTCATATGTACTACCAGTTTCTGGATATCGTGATCGTTGGCTTTCGATCCCATTGTATTAATTTCCCTGCCGATTTCCTGAGCGATAAATCCCAATTTACGTCCTGGGGCTTCTTCTTTTTCTACTGTTTCTATGAAATACTGGCAATGATTGGCTAAACGTACTTTTTCTTCTGTGATGTCCAGCTTTTCCAAATAATAGATAATTTCTTGCTCCATCCGGTTCTGGTCGATATTCTGAATTTCCTGCCATTCTTTCATTTTCTCCTGCAACCGCTGTCTTACTCCTTCGATACGTTTTCCTTCGTATTGAGGTACTTCTGCTGCGTAAGCCTTTATCAAATCAATGCGGTGTAAAATATCTTTTATTAAAACTTCCCCTTCCCGTTTGCGGAATAAATCTGTCATTTCCAGTGCTTTTTCCGTCCCGGCTTTTAGTTGCAGCCATTCTGCTTCATCTAATTCTTCTGAGGGTTGTTTGAGTGTATCCGGAAAACGCATGATCGTTTGTAAAAGTTCGTTATTGTTGATTTCAACTCCTAACGTATTTGCAACCTCCAGCATTTGTTTGAAATATTGTTCCACGACAAGCGAATTAATGCTCACTGCTTTTTCCGTTTCGGAATTGTCAAAATAAATACAGACGTCAATTTTACCTCTTTCCAGCCAATTTTTAATAAGATTGCGGATTTCCATTTCTTTTTCTTTATAAAGATTGGGGATCCGGAGATTAATATCGAGTTGTTTGGAATTTAAACTTTTGACTTCGATGACGATTTTTTTATTTCCGGTTTCTATTGTCATTTTCCCGAAACCGGTCATGGATTTTATCATAATATGTCGTATTTATTTTGCTGCAAAAATAACGATTTGTTTGTAAATAATAGTTTTGTACTCTACATTTGACAATACCGTTGTAGAAAAGGTTTATCAAACGCCTCTTTTCAAATGTCATTCAGCAATTTAATTCCAGTACGGCCGGACAATGATCGGAATGTTTGATCTGAGGTAAAATAGAGGCATCTTTTAACAAAGGGCGTACTGCCGGACTTGCCATGCAATAATCGATACGCCATCCTTTGTTGTTTGCCCGGGCATTTGCCCGAAAGCTCCACCAGGTGTAATGATGAGGTTCTTCTTGATGAAAGTAGCGGAAAGTATCGATAAAACCGCTTTCCAGAAAGCGACTCATCCATTCCCGTTCTTCCGGTAAAAAACCGCTATTGTGGGCATTACGGACCGGATCGTGAATATCTATGGGACGATGACAGATATTATAATCTCCGCAAAGCACTAATTGAGGCCGGGTTTGTATTAATTCCAGTACGTAGTTTTGAAAATCTTCCAGCCATTTCATTTTGAAAGCTTGTCTTTCTTCTCCGGAAGTTCCGGAAGGATGATAAACACTTACGACAGACAGTTCTCCGTAATCTGCTCTTAAAAAGCGACCTTCGTCATCGTATTGAGGCATTCCCATTCCGCTGATGACCTGATCCGGAATATTTTTTGTAAGGATGGCGACTCCGCTATAGCCTTTTTTCTTAGCAGAGAAGAAATAAGAGTGATATCCTAACATTTCGAATTCCAAAGTCGGAATCTGATCCGGCTGGGCTTTTGTTTCCTGAAGACAGACAATATCCGGTTGTTCGTTGGTGAGCCAATCTGTAAAACCCTTGGAAAGAGCACTTCTGAGCCCGTTGACATTATAAGTAATAATTTTCATCTATTTTGAAGTTAGGGATACAAAAATGAAGAATTAATTTTAAGGAGAGATGTTTTAAAAATATAATTCCCTCTCTTCCGGCATAGCAGCATTCGCCTTTGGGTTAAAAAAGTGAACGACAGCTTCCTTTTAGGTTATTTATTTCAGTATTTCAGCTTTAAATCCTGCTTTTTGTAAGGCTTGAATAATTTTTTCCTCCGGACAATCACTTTGTACAGTCAATATTTTATCTGTTCCCGAAAGATCAAAAGCCCATTGATCTTCTGAAATAATTTGATTTAAAAAAGGTTTGATTTTAGCTACACAGCCTTGGCATTTGGCTGTTGTTTTAAATTTACGCGTTTCCATATTTTTAAGTCTTAAACTTTTTGTAAAGATAATGGAAAAGTTTGAAAAGTAAGAACAGCATTTTTTCGTTTTGTCTTTTACTTTTCGATAGGTCTTTGCATAAGCTTATAGGTCAAAAAGAGTTCAGGCCTCCGAACTCTTGAATGTGGAAGGGATCAATTCAGAACGTTCGTTTGGTTCATACACTTTCTGGGAAAGGAATGGGGCCGGCAAAAGAACTTTTGCATCAGATGGATCGTAAAATATTTCGTTTTTTGTTATCCGGTTATTCTTTCGTTTTTGTATCTTTAGACAATAAAAAAATGACCGATGAAAAATGGAATAATAATGATGTGTTGTTTACTAAGTACGATGACCACTAAGGCGAATTCCTTCGAGACCGATACTTTTACTACAAAAGAGGGGAAAAAACTGGAAATAACGTTTATCAAGCACGCGAGTCTGATGTTTTTATATGACGGACATGTTATTCAGGTAGATCCGATTTCAGCATATGCCGATTATACGAAGTTCCCGAAAGCGGATATTATTTTAATTACTCATGAACATTACGATCACCTGGATCCGAAAGCTATTGCCGCTGCTGAAAAGGAAGGAACGATATTGGTCAGTAACCCTTCCTCTTATCAGCAATTACAGAAAGGCAGGGTGATGAAAAATGGAGACCGGGAGCAATTGACCCCTTACCTGTTTTTAGAAGCTGTACCGGCTTATAATACGACTCCGGGACGGGATAAATTTCATCCTCGGGGACGGGATAATGGATATATTCTCACTTTGGGAGGAACACGCATTTACATTGCAGGAGATACGGAAGATATTCCGGAAATGCAGGATTTGAAAAATATTGATATTGCTTTTTTGCCTGTTAATCAGCCTTATACGATGACTGTTCCTCAGGCTGTCAGAGCGGCAAAATGGATTAAACCGCGGATTTTATATCCTTACCATTATGGGGAAACCCCTATTCGTGAACTACAGCAACAATTGAAAGATGAGCCTTCGATAGACGTAAGAATCCGACAGCTGCAATAAATATTTTAGAAAAAAGCTGTTTACTTATTGGGGAAATGCAGGAGGATTCTGATAAAATTCTTTTTGGTTTTTTGTGATCTCGATATGTCGGGTATTATCTTTCATAATTTGCTCCATCTCATAGATGATCATAGCCGTTGCTCCCCAGATGAAGTATTCGCCTATCCGATATCCGGGAGCTATGATTTTATGATCGTGCCGGGAAAAAGAAGAGGTAGATTTGTGATCCGGGTTAAATAATACGCTCAAAGGAATAGAAATAACTTTTTCTACTTCGTTTGGAGAGAGGGTAAATGCCGGTTTTTGAAGTACAGTACCTACAATGGGAGTAATATTGTAATTACTCAGGGGAATATACAGTTCGCTTAAAGTTCCTAGAATTGAAATTTCTTTGGAGGAAACTCCGATCTCTTCTTCGCACTCCCGTAATGCTGTTTCTATCGCGTCTTTATCGCAAAGTTCCATTTTCCCGCCGGGTAGGGCTATTTGTCCGGCATGGTATCTTCCCCGGTTTGTGCGTTGGATAAAAGGAATAGCCAATTCGTTATTATCCGGCATAATCAATATCAGAACGGCGCTTTTAATCGGAGGCCCTGAATGTATACCTTCGAAACCTTCTATAATTTTAGGACGGGGAGCCATTCTGTTTTGAACCTTTTGGCCGGGTAGAGTAGAATACAAAGCTGTTTTTATTCGAGCCATGGCGATAGACAAATTTGATGAAAAAGAAAGTTTAAATGTTCAAGTGTTTAAAAGAGGAATCAAGAACATTTTTCTGTTCCTCTTCCTTTCAAAAAACTCTCGTACAATAAAAAGCTTTTTTATTTAAACACTTAAACACTTAAACCTTTAAATTGGTTTCACTTACCCTTTTTATTTACCTCAGATATTATAGAAAGTGGTAAAGGCTTGGATGATATAATGATGATCCAGTGTACCTCCTGTTTCCCGTACAGAATGCATAGCCCACATCGGGTTACCGATATCTACTCCCCGCATTTCCATTTGAGAGAGTAAGATGTTGCCGAGGGTGGAACCTCCTGCCATGTCCGATTGGTTGACGAATGTTTGATAAGGTACACCTGCCAGGCGACAGATTGTTTGGAAAACAGCTGCAGAATCTCCGTCTGTGACGTATTTCTGGTTTGCATTGATTTTGATTACCGGTCCTTCGTTCATAAGCGGATGATTGGTCGGATCGTGTTTTTCAGCATAATTCGGATGTAAAGCATGAGCCATATCGGCGGAGATCATAAAAGAATTATGGATAGCCCGGTATAAATCTTCCGGACCTCCTCCCAGATTGAATACTATACGTTCGATGATGGTTCTCAATACGGGAGAACCGGCGCCTTGTTTGGTGCCGCTTCCGACTTCTTCGTTGTCGAATATAGCCAATACTTTTGTTTTCCGGCATTCTTTAGAATCCAGCAGAGCTTTCATGCCGGCATGCACCATTGCCAGATCATCCAGTTTTCCGCAAGAAATAAATTCTTGATTTACTCCTGTCAGGCAACCTTTTTCAAAATTGTAAAGGGTCAGGTCGAAATCGAGGATTTCCTCCGGTTGGATTTGCATTTCGGCAGCAATCAGCTTCAGTAAATAATTGTCTTTTTCAAAATGCTCGTTTACCATGCCCAATACTGGCAACATATCTTTTTGCTTACTTAACGGATTGCCTTGATCGTTTACAGCCCGGTTAAAGTGGATTGCCAGATGAGGGATTGTCAGCAGAGGACGTTTGAAATTGACAAATTGAGTAATGGGTTTTAAAGGATTCTCACTTTTAAGCATCACCCGGCCTGCCATAGAGAGAGGGCGGTCGAACCAGGTGTATAAAATAGGTCCTCCGTATACTTCCGTATTCAGTTTGAGGTATTTCCCTTCTATGAGCATTTCTGCGTGAGGTTTGATCCGGAAGGTGGGAGAGTCACTGTGGGCACAGATAAATTTAAATCCGTTTTCGGCAATGTCGCCGCTACCGGGAATAAAAGCAAAAAGTGAGGAATGATTTTTAGTGACAAAATACTTTTCTCCTCTTTCTATATTCCAGCTTTCACCGGAAAACAACTGTTTGAACCCGTTTTCTAAAAGATGTTTCTTGAGATTCAGAATAGCATGAAAATTAGTGGGACTTTCATTAATAAAGTCGATTAGTTCTCTGGCTGCCTGTGTTTCCATAATTGGATTAATTTTAAAAGTGCAGAACTTCAGTTTCTTTCAAAAAGATAAACTTGAATTTCTGACAGGTTTATAAATGATTATTTTTTATCCACTTTAAAGAATTAGGATATATTTTTCTTTTTTCTGCATTCTAAAGTAACTAATAAAAATTGGAAACTGAAAATTTAAATTACAAGTTTTGGAAATTGTAAAGAATATTGACATTTATTTTATTCTTGGTAGACAAACAGAGGAGAACCGATTTGCAGGTGTTTGTCTAATAGTTAGACAAGATTGTCTAATTTTTAGACATTTTCTGAGGAATGATAAATTTTAGAGGATTGATATTGAATTATTTATTGGATATGGCATGGGTTTTGTAAATTTTTAGAAAAAATTAAATACCACAGTTATGATTGAACTAAAAAATGTAGATAAGTATTATAAATCTCGTTTCCAGCGTACCTTTATATTGAAAAATGTCAATTTTACTGTAAATGAGGGGGAATTTGTAAGTATTATGGGACCCAGTGGAGCAGGTAAATCTACTTTATTAAATATTATTGGTATGTTGGATGAACCTTCCGAGGGAGAATACTATTTTATGGGAAATCCGGTACATAAGATGACGGAAAAAGATAAGAATTTATGTCATCGGAATTATATCGGTTTTATATTCCAAGCTTACCATCTGTTGGAAGACATGAATGTATATGAGAATATAGAGATGCCTTTAGTCTATAAAGGGGTAAAAGGGAAGGAAAGGAAAGCCATTGTAGCCGATATACTGGATCGCTTTAATATTGTGGCAAAACAGGATTTATTCCCGGAACAGTTGTCTGGTGGGCAACAGCAATTGGTGGGTATTGCCCGTGCGATTGTCGCTAGGCCGAAGTTATTATTAGCAGATGAACCGACAGGTAATTTACATTCAGAACAGGGAAGGCAAATTATGGAGTTATTGAAAAAGCTGAATCAAGAGGAAGGAATGACTATTATTCAGGTAACCCATTCGGAGCAGAATGCAAAGTATGGGACTCGTATCGTAAATATTATGGATGGTTATTTAAAAGAAGGTTTGGCGAATGTAGAAGGGGGATTGCGGATTTAAAAGAAGGGGAGAAAATTTTTTGAAGAAAGCGGAGTATTGTTATTTTATTGTGTAACATTTCAGAAGTATGAATATTTTTTTAAATTTTTCCCGGCATTTTAGGCATAATCGATTGTCTTCTATCATTGATATGTTGAGTTTGGTCCCGGGACTTGCTTGCTGTTTATTGATTGTGATGTGGATTGTGGGACAGGTGGAGGTCGATCGATCGTTTAAAGATATTGATCGGATTATTACCCTTCAGGGATATCATGAAGGGCGGAGTCCTTTTTGGGGTGTTTCGCCGGCAGTAGCTCCTACGCTGAAGATGGAACGGCCGGAGGTGGAGAAAGCGGTACGTTTGTGTAGTGCGGCCCGTACCGTAAAATATGAAACTGAAAGTTTCGGCATTTCCGCTTATGATGCGGATTATGATTTGTTCGATTTGTTTCATTTACAAGTCGTGGAAGGACGGCCTTTTGTCGAAGGGGAGAGAGATCGTTGTGTACTTACCCGTCAAGCTGCACAAATAATTTTTGGAAATAAATCGCCTCTAAATCAGCCTTTGGAATTCGAGTTCGGTACTTTTACCGTGTGTGGAGTTATTGAAAATTTGCCCAAGCAACGGACAGTGGCCCGGCAAGGGAGAGAAGAAATTATCTTTTTACCTATAGAACGCAGACAGGAAGGATTGGATGCTTGGTACAACAATAGTTTTGAGAGTTATGTTTTGTTAAAAAATGGGACGGATTACGAAAAATTTGCAGCAGAGGTAAAGGACCGTGCCCTAAAAGCACAGCCAGAAAGTAAATTATATATTAAAACTGAAAAATTAAAAGATCGTTATTTATATGCTTATGGGCATATTCGGGAGGTTCGTTTGATGGGTTTGATTGCTTTGGTTATTTTATTAATTGCCTGTATTAATTTTGTAAATCTTTCCACGGCAGCTTTTTCTCAGAATGCCGTACAGACAGGAATACGGAAGGTCGTTGGGGCTTCCCGGAAAAGTTTGGTATTCGCCTATCTTTCCAATGCGTTTATATTGGTGTTGATTTCGTATTTTCTGGCGTTTTTGCTGGCTTATGCGATTGTACCCATTTTTGGAACGATTATCGGTAGTAGTTTTAGTGTTTCCGATTTAATCCGTCCGGAAGTGTTCTGGATTGGAGGAATTATGTTGATTGTCACGACATTATTGGCTGGATTGTATCCTTCGTTTTATTTGTCTTCTTTTCAGCCGGTAAAAGTGTTAAAAGGCCGGAATGCTGTCGGTTTGTGGAGTGCACGCTTGCGTCAGAGTCTGGTCATTTTGCAATTTGTCGTGTCTATTACCTTAATTGTATGTACTTTAATCATTTCCCGTCAGATCCGGATGTATCAGACCATGGATCTGGGATATAAATGGGATGAAGTTTTATATGTGTCTTTGCGGAATCAGTCACAGGTTCAAAAGGCTTTTGTTTTACGGGACGAGCTTTTAAAGGATGCAGATGTACGTTCTGTCAGCGTTTCGACTTCTCTTCCCACCGCTATTTATTGGAATGGAGTCGGGTTTAATTGGGAAGGAAAAGATCCCTCAGAAAAGCCCTTGATTTCGATGTTGTTTGCAGATAAAAATTTTTTTGAAGTCTATAATATACAGTTAAAAGAGGGGCAATTTTTTACGGAATCACAGGATGGGGTGATCGTAAATCGGAAATTGGCGGATTTGATAGGAGAAGACGTTTTAGCAAAATATTTTCAAAACGGTAACGAAGAACCTAAAATTAAAATTTTGGGAGTGGTAGATCAATTCCTTTTTAATGATTTTAAAGCTGTAGAAGAACCTTTAGTTATTTTTCCCATTGTTCCGGAAGAAAGAGATTGGGTGAATATTGTAAATATACGGGTAACAGGGGGAAAATTAGGAGAAGCTTATGACCGAATAAAAAAACGGGCGGAAGAAATTTTCGGAGAACAACCTGTCGTACGTTTTTTGAATGAAGATGTGGAATATTGGCTAACATCAGAAAAGCAGACTTCTCGTATGGTATCTTTCTTTTCTGTGCTGGCTATTCTCATTTCTTGTTTGGGTTTATTCGGACTCGCTACTTTTATGATGGAACAGAAAAGGAAAGAAATAGGGATCCGGCGGGTAAATGGAGCGAAGATATCAGAAATTGTCTGGTTGTTGAACATCAATTTTTTGAAACCCATATTAATCGGATTTATAATCGCTTGTCCATTGGCTTATTATTTTATGAGTCGTTGGTTGGAATCCTATTTGCGACGAATAGAAATAAGTTGGTGGATTTTTATATTAGCAGGTGCCCTTACTGTTGCTGTCGCTTTGCTTACTCTTTTATGGCGGAGTTTGAAAGCGGCGATGGAGAATCCGGTAAATTCTTTAAAGAGTGAGTAGGAGATGATTTTTAACATTTGCACGTATAAGTAATTTTGTAAAACAAAGAACAGAGGATATGAAAATCGTCAGAGAGTTTTTGGTCAATTTCAGCCGTTTTAAAATGGCAGGAGTATTGAATATAATCGGCTTATCGGTTGCCTTTACAGCATTTGCTGTGATTGCTATACAGTTGGTATTTCAAAATGGATATGATCGTTTTCGTCCTGATGCAGATAAAATTTTTCGGGTAGAATTGCTTTTCCCGATGTCTTTGCAGTACTGTGCTTCTGGACCTACTCCGATAGGGGCTATTTTAAAAGATCAAATCCCTTTGGTCGAAAATTATTTTATCATGACAAATGATCGTAAAGAAGTATTTTTCAAGAAAAAAACGGATGGTTCGTCGGATAAATTCAAAGAATTATTCGCAAATACGACAGCAGCATTTATTGAGACCGTGGGAGTTGACGTTTTGGAAGGAGATGCCAAGCAGGCTCTGACAGAACCCAATATGTTGATGATTCCGGAAAGTGTAGCCCGTAAATGGTTCGGGAAACAACCGGCGATAGGAAAACAAATATTTTGTAGTGGCGAAGGGAGGGATTTGACCATCGCTGCTGTATACAAAGACATGCCGGAAAATTCCGTTTTTAATAACAGTTGTTATACTCGTTTTGTGGAACAGGAAAACTGGGGAGCCTGGGACGTGCAAATTTATGTAAAGACGACTACTTCCGATCGAAATATATTACAACAGCAGGTAAATGCTTTAAAAATTGATCCTTTGGACCAGATTTTTGAATATTTACACAAAAAAGAACAGGTAGAGAAAGAAGGAAAATCTTATCTGCGTATCTCTCCATTGACCGGTATATTTTATGATAATACCGTAATTTATGATACTGCCGATAAAGGAGATCGCCGGAATGTTGCGGTAATGGTGGCTATTGGACTACTCATCATCTTAATTGCGGGTATCAATTTTGTAAACTTTTCAATGTCGTTAGCTCCTACCCGGATGAAAAGTATAAATACACAAAAGGTTTTAGGAGCTACTGCTTTTGTTTTACGGCTGAAATTGGTCGGAGAAGCGGTTACTTATACTGTAATCGCCTTTTTAGTGTCTATTGTGTTGTTACAGCTCTTTGCTCTTTCCGGGTTTGCAAATTTGTTTTCTATGTCGTTGGCTCCGGCTAATCATTGGGATATAATAGGGGGAATAGGCATACTGTCTGTATTTTTAGGTATTTTCGCCGGTTTATATCCTGCCTTTTACATTACTTCTTTCGAACCGGCCATGGTCTTGAGGGGAAGTTTTGTAATGACCCCTAAAGGGATTCGTTTGAGAAATAGTTTGATGACTTTTCAATTTATCATCTCCATTGTTTTGATTACCTGTACTTTATTAATGGGCGCCCAATATCGTTATATGCAGAATTATTCTCTGGGATTTCGGACGGAGAATATAGGGTGGTTAAAACTGGATAAAGATTTGAAAACCAATCAGGAAGCTTTGATTTCTGAGATGACATCCGTGCCCGGCGTGATGGATTATACTTTTTCCGATTATGTGCCCGGCGAGGATCTGATGTCGAGTGCAGGAACAGAAATTGATGGGGAGGCCGTACAATTAGACAAGTGGTATGTCTATAAAAATTTCATGAATTTTTTCGGAATAAATTTGATAAGGGGAGATCATTTTTCGCAGTCTGATTTAGCGGAAGAACAAATCATCCTAAATGAGACGGCAGTGAAAAAGCAACCGGTTTTGGAACGTTATTTTGGCCGGAATCTTCCCGATATGATATTTGAAGGCCGTTTTATCGGGGTGGCTCATGATGTTCATTATATGTCGTTGAGAAAAGCTGTGGGTCCCTTGGCTATTATTTGCCGGGATAGTTTACGGTATGATTATATGTTTCTGAAAGTGGCCGGAGGGAATTTGCCGGTTACAATGGATAAAATAAAGGCGGTTTACGAACGTTTATCCCCTTCCGGTATGTTTGAATTTGAATTTCTGGATCAATCTTTACAACAAAGCTATGAGGGAGAAAAACGCCTGATGCAGGTCATTTCTTTAATGGGGGGAATTGCTATTGTGCTGGCCTTGGTAGGAGTATACGGCTTAGTCATATTCAATGCTCAGTATAAACGAAAAGAAATCGGTGTCCGCAAAGTGAACGGAGCTACTGAAAGTCAGATTATGTTATTGCTGAACCGGAATTTTTTCCGTTTGTTACTCCTTTCCTTTAGTATTGCCTGCCCTGTAGCTTGGTATATTATGAGTCGTTGGTTGGAAGGGTTTAGTTATAAAACTCCTCTTCATTGGTGGATATTCTTGTTGGCGGGAGTGATTACCTTACTCATTGCTTTGTTTACCGTAAGTTGGCAAAGTTGGAAAGCTGCTACGGAAAATCCGGTAAAAGCATTAAAGAGTGAATAAAATGTCTACGTCCAGAGTTTTAAACAAAACTGTGCTGAAAGGATTCTGGGGAGATTGACGGTATTTCAAGCCTGATCGCTAAGCGCTTTCAGGCTTTTGATTAGCAGAACTGTCGTTTGATAAATAGATAAGGATCAGGGATTTTACCCCTGTCCTTATGTCCTATTGGGCGGATATAAAGTACCCTTACCTGAAGCAATAGATTACGCGCCTTACCCCTACCCGTTCCGGGTGTATAATTATTTAACAGCTCTGTCCATTTTTTAGACACTCTGTCAATAGGAAACATGTATATATGACTAGGTATAAGTATTTTATGTTTTTGGCATATTATTTGAAAATAATAGGGAAAATTCGGAAATTTTATAAATAAAAGAATATGAATATAAATAGTTTAAAAGTTTTCTGGCGAAATTTCATGAAGCAGAAGACCGTGGGTATTTTGAGTATTGGGAGTTTAGCTGTCGCTATTGCAATTGTCATACTCATCGGTTTGTGGGCGGCGAATGAATATAGTTTTGACAAATTTCAACAGGACGGGGATAAAATTTATCGGGTTTATGGGTCATTGATGCTGAATAATACGCCTACTTCTGTCGGATCGACCTATAAGATTTTAGGGGCAGATGCAGCGGCGAAATTCCCGGAGATTATAGAAATGTGCCGGATTACTCCACAACAACTAGAAATAAAAATTGATGATATATTATATCCCGGCAACGATATTTTTCTAGTAGATTCCAATTTCTTTACTTTTTTCACTTTTGCTTTACGGACGGGGGATCCGCGTACTTGTCTTTCGGCTCCCGATGGAGTAGTGATTGATGAATATTCGGCAAATCGTTATTTCCCCGGGGAAAACCCTATCGGAAAGACGATAAAAATCAAAGATGAGAATTATAATGAAGATAAAATCTATATTGTTACAGCAGTGATGAAAAATATGCCTGAAAACTCCCATTTAAAGGCACATATTGTTTGTCCTTTTTTAGGATATTGGGCAAAAGATGAATATTTAGGTTACGGTTCGTCCGATTGTTTCCTGACTTATTTCAAAATCGGAAATCCTGCGTTCGTCCCGGGACTTGAAGAGGGAATGACGGAATTGATCCGCCAGTCTCATTCTCAATGGGATCAACTGGGTTTTTCTTATAAATTACAGCCTTTATCCGACATTCATTTCAATAATTCCTTTAAGTTTGATAATATAGTACATGGGAATAAAAGTTTGGTTATGGTTTTTTTATTGACGGCTTTTGTCATTTTATTAATCGCTTGTATCAATTTTATCAATCTTTTTATCTCTACTTCTTTTTTAAGAGCTAAATCCATTGGAGTGAAAAAAACACACGGAGCGGATAAGGGAATGCTGATCCGTGAATTTTACAAAGAAACGTTTTATTATGTGTTGGTGGCATTGGGGATAGGAGTGATTTTGGCTCGTTTGGGGTTACCTTTGTTCAATCGTTTGGCAGATTATCATTTGTCTATTGATTTTACGAATCCTTGGTTGTATGTTTTCCTGATAGGGGTCGCACTGTTTGTCATGTTGACAGCAGCTACCTTTCCAGCCTTGTATATGACCAAATTCAATGCTGTAGCGACTTTGAAAGGCCAGTTTAAAGGAAAAAATCTTTCTTTTTTACAGAAAAGTCTGGTCGTTTTACAGTTTACGGCTTCTATTGTCATTTTAATTTCCGTTTTTTTTATTAATAAACAGGTGAATTATATGATTCATAAAGACCTGGGATTTGATAAAGAGAATGTTTTATATGTATACGATAGGGGTGGATTTATGAAAAACTATGAAGCTTTCCGGAATGAGATGAAGAATTCGCCGGCGATTCGGGAGGTGACTTTGAAAGATATTGATCCAGCCGGTTGGTGCCGGGGAAATTCAGTCAAAAAACCGGGTGATGATCAGGAATACTTGATGGAATTCTGTCAGATCAAACCTAATTATTTTGATATGATGGGTATGAAAATGGCTGCCGGGCAGGAATTCAAAGAAGAGACGGGAGATTCTCTGCATTATTGTATTATAAATGAAACGGCTGCCCGAATGTTAGGTTTTACCGAACCTGTTGGAGAAAAACTCTATACCGACGATCAGTATTTCATTGTCAGAGGAGTCGTAAAGGATGCTCAGACGAAGTCCCTTCATCAAGGAGTTGATCCCCAAATTTATTTTACCTTTCAGAGTAGGATAGGAACTCCGACAGTCCTTTTTAAGCTACAGGGCGATCCGCAGGAAGCCATCCGTCTGATTCAGAATGAGTGGAACGACTTGAATCCGGGTACTCCTTTTGATTATTACTTTTTGGATAATAGATATGCCCGTTTGTATAAGGCGGAAACCAATGCCGGGCAGATATTGGGGGTAGCTATGGTCATTACACTGATCATTAGTGTGGCAGGGCTGTTTGCAATCGCTTATTATACCACCCAACGCCGGTTGAAAGAAGTGGGTGTGAGAAAGGTAAACGGAGCTTCGGTATGGGAGTTATTATTCATTCTAAACTGCGATTTCTTTGTTTGGGTAGGAATTTCTTTTTTAATAGCCTGTCCGCTGGCTTATATATTTGTCTCGAGTTGGCTGGAAGGTTTTGTAGAAAGAACCTCTTTGAGCTGGTGGATATTTGCTGTAGTGGGCGTAATTACGTTTTTAGTGACGTTATTGACTGTTAGTTTCCAGACATGGAAAGCGGCTAATGTAAATCCGGTAAAAGTGTTGAAAAGTGAATAAGAAAAGGGAAGTTTAAAAGGAATAAAATAAAGTCTTATGAAACGGAATAGTTTAAAATTTTTTATACGAAATCTAAAGCAACAAAAAACCGTTGGTATATTGAGTATTGGTTGTTTGGGGATTAGTATAGCTGTCGCTTTACTGATTGGATTGTGGGGGATGAATGAATTGAACTTTGATAATTTCCATCAGGAGGGGGATCGGATTTATCGTCTGACGATCCATACATTTAAAAATAATGAAGCCACTTGTTTCGGTTCCACTTTTAAGCCTTTTGGAGAAGAAGCACAGGACAAATTCCCTGAAATCAAAAAGATGTGCCGGGTTGTTGCCTGGACAGATGGTGAGATCTGGATCGATAATATTTTATACAATGAAAATAAATTATTAGTGACAGATCCAAATTTTTTTACTTTTTTCACTTTCCCTTTGAAAGTAGGAGATGCTGCTACTGTTTTTGAAGCACCGGATAATATTGTCCTTTCTGAATCCGCTGCTTCTAAATATTTTCCGGGAGAAGATCCGATAGGAAAAACGCTTCGTTATGGGGGACAGAATTTTAAAGTCACAGGGATTATATATGATATGCCTGCTAATTCTCATTTGCAGGGAGATATTATCGCTCCTTTATTTGGCTGGTATGCAGGGGACATCTGGGGAGGTTCCGATATTTATATTACCTATTTCCAAATAGAACCGACTACGAATTTTTCGGATTTACAAAGTGGGTTAACCCAATTGTTGACCGACCGTATGATTTCTTTTCGGGATCGCAAAAGCTCGGTTTATCTGGAACCTTTAAAAGAAATTCATTTTTCTTCAGAAAGTGATGCAGGAAGTATTGTCAAGGGAAGTAAATCTCTGGTAACGATTTTTTTACTTACAGCTTTGGTTGTATTATTAATTGCTTGTATCAATTTTATTAATCTGTTTATCTCCACTTCTTTTCTAAGAGCCAAGGCGATAGGGGTGAAAAAAACGCATGGAGCGGAGAAAAGTTCATTGATGGGGGAATTTTTTACGGAGACTTTTTATTATGTTTTGATAGCTGTTGTCGTGGGACTTGTTTTAGCCTATATAGGAATACCGTTTTTTAATGAAATGGCTAATAGCAATATTTCTATTGATTTCCAATCTCCTTTATTGTATATATTTATTGTCGGACTAACTCTGTTTACTGTGTTTGTAGCTGGTTTTTTCCCGGCGGTTTATATGACAAAATTTGGAATTGTAGAAACCATGCGAGGGCAATTTAAAGGGAAGAATCTCTCTTTTTTACAAAAAGGACTAATTGTGGCTCAGTTTACAGCTTCAGTTGTCTTTCTGATCTCTATTTTCTTTATTAATAAACAGGTGCATTTTATGATTAAGACGGATTTGGGATTTGATAAAGAAAATGTATTATATATAGAGGGACGAGATGAATTTGCAAAGCGATATGAAGCGGTACGTCATGATTTATTACAATGTCCGGCTATAGCAGATGTGGCACGGAAAAATAGTTTACCTACGGACTGGCAACAAGGTTGGACGGTTGGCAAAGAGGATGTGGAAGATAAATATCTGATGGAAGTGTGCCGGGTCGATTACAATTATTTCGATCTCATGGGGATGAAGGTGGTGAAAGGAGAAAATCCCTTCCGGGAAGTGCACGATTCTCTTCATTATTGCCTGATAAACGAGCGGGCAGCCCAATTATTGGGTATGGAACATCCGGTAGGAGAAAATTTATTGATTTACGGATATTATTATCCCATAAAAGGAGTCGTAAAAAATGCTCAGACCAAATCTTTTCATCAGGGTGTGGATCCTCAGGTTTATTTAAAATTGGATAAAAGATGGGGAGATAATGGAGTGCCTTATCTGGTTAAAATAAAAGGAGACCCCCAAATAGCGATTCGTACGATAGAAGCGAAATGGAAAGAATTGGTACCCCATGTACCTTTCCAATATGGTTTCTTAGATCAGGCCTATGAAAATTTATATAAAGCTGAAACTAATGCCGGTAAAATATTATCATCAGCGATGTTTGTGATCTTATTAATCAGTATTGTTGGTTTGTTTGCTATGGCTTTTTATTCGACACAAAGACGTGTCAAAGAAATTGGAGTTCGCAAAGTGAATGGAGCGACGGTGGGTGAAATTTTATTGGTTCTGAACCGCGATTTTTTGATTTGGGTGTCGATCGCTTTTGCGGTAGCTTGCCCGATCGCTTATATTTTTATTTCCCGTTGGTTGGAAAATTTCAGGGTTCGTACAGAGATCAGTTGGTGGATATTTGCAATTGTTGGTTTGATTGTCAGTTTGGTTGCCCTGTTGACGGTAAGCTATCAAACTTGGAAAGCAGCTACCGTAAATCCAGTGAAAGCCTTAAAAACAGAGTAAGAGAATCTTTCACCGGAGGATTTTTTATAGGTAAAAAAATTAGACACAAATGTAAAATATTTGTACAGATAAAAATGGTTTCTTACTATTTAAATTGCTGTTTACTACTGTTTTGTCTTTTTGGTATGAAAGTTGTTCCTCTGTTTACAAATTGGTAAATAATCCTGTTACCTGTTAGTAAGAGCAGAAATTTTATGCTGGAGAATAAATTTAATCAGTTGAGTTATGAATTTTTTGGACTTGAAAGTATTTGTCAGAAGTTTGATCCGGAATAAGTTGTATTCCATAATAACGATCATCGGTTTTGCCGTCTCCCTGACGTTTGTAATTTTATTGAGTATTTATATTCGCCAGGAATTGTCCGTAGATGATTTCCACGTGAACAAAGACCGGATTGTCCGGATGGAAGGGGAGGATGGAGCGAACTGGGGGGCATTAGTAGCTCAACATATGCAAGATGCTTTTCCGGAAATAGAAGCTTATACCAGGATATATGAAAGTCGCTCCGGCTATGTCACTACGGCGGATGGAAATAAGCAGCTTATGTTTACTTTATTCGTGGATACAGCTTTTTTGGATATGTTTTCTTTTCCAATCATAGAAGGGCGGAATTTTCAAGCCAAATATGAGGTTGTGGTCAGTCGTTCTTTTGCGCGGAAAATGTTTGGAGAGGAGTCGGCTTTAGGGAAAAACTTGAATTATAATGAAAATGCGGACTGGTTAATTGTCGGGGTAGTTGACGATTTCCCAAAAAATACGCAGTTTAAGGCTTGTGATGCTTTGTTCAATTTTAATTGCCTGAACGATAACTGGATTGGAAACAATAATAGTGCTGCCTTTGCTACTTACCTGATGACAAAGCCAGGCGCGGAACTTACTTCTAAAATACCCCTTATTGTGGAATTCCTGAAAAAAGATTTCTGGATGTACGGGGACAATTACCGGAAACAGCTTTTTTTAGAACCTCTGAAAGAAGTATATTGGAGTTCGAAAGCGACCTATGGAATACAACGCAATAGTCGTATGTTTGTTTCTATGATGATGGCTATTGTCGGTGTCATCTTAATTTTGGCCTTGATCAATTACAATAATCTTTCGGTAGCCCGGGTTGGTTTCAGAGCCAAAGAATCGGCCATAAAAAAATTACTGGGCAGTAATAACAGAGCTTTATTTCGGCAATTTGTCACGGAATCGGTGAGCCTTTGTTATGTGGCTTTTATTTTAGCTTGTATTGGGGTCGTTTCTGTAACTCCTTGGTTTAACAATTTGTTGAAGACTCATATCGAATTAAGTCAGCATATTACATTTACGACGGTACTTTTTACTTTGTTGGGAGTGGGAATTATCGGTGTGATAGCGGGAATAATTCCGGCTTTTATTATTAGTAATTTTAATCCGGTAGCCGTCGTCAAAGGGGCTTTCCGGAAAAAGACGAAAGGAGTTTACAGTAAAGTGTTGATTTCTTTTCAGTATTGTGTGGCGATTACACTGATTATTTGTACGCTGGTCATCTGGAAACAGACGGATTTTATGCGGAATTACAAAGTAGGATACAACAAAGAAAATATTATATGGCTGGATAATAAAATAAGTATTGGGCAAAAAGAAGCTTTACAAAGCGAATTTGAACGAATTCCGGGCGTGCAGTTTGTATCTTTTGTACGGGGAACTCCTATTGATGGTGGGAATAATCAGACGATGACCGATTATGCAGGTACTGGGAAGCAGATTAGTTTTCAGCGATTTGAAGTTGATTCCAATTTTTTTAATATGTTGGATTTGCAAGTTATCTCTAGCGGTGCTGCTTATGATAAAGACGGCGTATGGTTGAACGAAACGGCAGTCAAAGCAATTGAAGCTCAAGGGATGCCCCAGGAATTTATGTATTATGATCAGAAATGTCCTGTCTTAGGAATTGTAAAAGATTTTCATATCGATGATCTGACAAACGAAATAGAACCGTTGATCATTGCTCCTATCCAACCGGATCAGGGATTTTGGACTATTTTAGTAAAAATTTCTTCAGAAAATCCGGCCGGGACTTTTGAAAATATCAAGAAAACTTACAGCCATTTTATCGATCAGAAACCGTTTGATTCCGGATTTATGGACCAGACGCTCAATGAATGGTATGAATCGGAAGCCCATACAGCTCGTTTAGTCGGTTATTTTTCATTGCTGGCTATTGTGTTGTGCATGATGGGGATTTTGGCAATGGCCACTTATTTTATACAACAACGTATTAAGGAAATCGGAGTACGTCGGGTAAATGGAGCTACGATAAATGAAATCCTTTATATGCTGGTGGGTAGCTTTATGAAATGGATTTTACTGGCTTTTGTATTGGCCTGTCCCTTATCTTGGTATATTATGAATCGCTGGCTGCAAGATTTTGCTTACCGAACGAATTTAGGTTTATGGTTGTTCTTAGGTGCAGGATGTATGGCTTTTTTTATAGCCGCTCTGATCGTGGGGTGGCAAAGTGTGAAAGCTGCTTCTGAGAATCCTGTAAAAGCTTTGCAAAATGAATAATAGGTATTTTAAACGATTTTACAGTTTGGATGAAAAGAGATTTTAAGGATTGTCATTCAGAAATAAATTGTAAAATCTAAACATTCCATTTGAATAAAAAAGCTATGCGAGGGACAGGTTTAAAACTTTTTATCCGTAATTTTTCCCGGAATAAATTATATTCTTCGGTTGTTATTCTAGGATTTGCAACAGCTTTAACTTTTGTTATATTGCTGAGTGTATATGTCCGTCAGGAATTAGCTGTGGACTCTTTTCAGGAGAATAAGGACCGTCTTTATCGGGTGATAAATGAAAAAGATTACGGGTATTCGGGACCTATGGCCAGTATATTGCAGCAGCAATTTCCGGAAATCGAATGTTATTCTCTGTTTATGTTGAATAAAGAAGGAATTACTCCGGTTTCTCCTACGGAAAAAGTCCGTTATACTTATGCTTATGTGCATCCTACTTTTTTCAAAATGTTTACTTTTCCTTTAATCGAAGGAATTCCTGAGGAGGTAATGCAGGAGAAGTACAGTATGGTTATTACACAATCCCTGGCTAGGAAGCTATTTGGGAATGAGTCGCCCTTGGGAAAAGAGATAAAAATTGCAGGCATCGCTGTTCCGGTTACAGGGGTGATGAAAGATATACCGGAAAACACACATTTTCAGCATTTTGATGCAGCCGTCAATATTGCCGGTTTATCGGATTATTGGGGATGGAAAAATGGAGATATTCTGGAGCAGATGGGCATCGCCACTTTCAGTCTTTATCTGATGGCGAAGCCGGGGACAGATTTAAAAGTCCGGGAAAAAGATATGCTGGAAAGTTTTCAGAAAAATGTTTCTCAGTATCAACGGGAAGATGCTCCTCAGAAAGTCGTAATAGAACCTTTGGAACAGATCTATTTCAGTGCTTACGGAGGAGGATGGGGTAAACACAATAGTAAATCGTTAGTGCTTGTGATGGCTGCTATTGTGACGGTTGTTCTTTTGTTGGCGATTATCAACTATATCAATTTATCAATTGCGCAGGGAGGGATGCGGGCGAAAGAGATTTCTGTCAAGAAGCTGTTGGGAAGTTCTAGAAGAATGCTTTTTTCCCAGTTTATAAATGAATCCCTTTTATTGAGTTGTATTGCTTTTTTGATAGCCTGTGGTTTTAGTGTATTATTGGAACCGGTATTCAATCAGTTAATGGATACTCATATCGAAGTAGCTTCTGCTTTTTCGCCTTGGATGCTTTTTTATGCCTTGCTGTTGATTGGTATGGTCGGTTTTATTTCCGGAGTAGTGCCGGCTTGGGTGATTACTCGCTTCAATGCCATGGCCGTAATGAAAGGGGTTTTTCGGAAAAGGACAAAAGGAATATACAGTAAAGTTTTGATTTCTTTTCAGTTTACAGTGGCTATTGTGTTGACGATTTGTACAATTGTTTTAGTGAAGCAAACGCATTTTCTACAACATTTCGATATGGGATTTAATCGCGGCCATATTGCCCGTTTTTCTTATGTATTGGATGCTGGTAAAAAAGAAACTTTGCGGAATGAGGTGATGAAATTGGCAGGGGTAAAAGAGGTCGTTTTTGCATGCGGAGATCCCATAGACGGAGGAAATAATTATACCTTTGACTGCGAAGGGAGGAGGTTGAGTTTTCAGACTTTTAAAGTAGATACTTCTTTTTTCCGTGTATTTGGATTAAAGACGGTACCGACCGGAAATACGAATCAGGAAGGAGGAGAATACACGGAGTTCACCTATAGTAACGGTAAATCTTCCCGGACGGTTTTAAAATATCAGAGTGCTTGGTTGAATGAAGAGGCTGTCAGGCAGTTGGGGTTAGGAAAATTACCTTTAGAATTTAAAATAAACGACCGCTTGCAATCGGTATGCGGGATTGTGGGGGATTTCCATATCCGGGATCTGACCCAACAATTGGAACCGCTTATGATTTATCCGATGCAAGCGCTGGAAACCCCTTGGAGTATGCTGGTACAACTACAGGGAAATGATCAATATGTTACTTTTCATGAGATTGAAACTGTATATAAAAAGTTAAGTGAAGGTGTGCCTTTTGAAGCGGGATTTTTGAATGATACCATTGCACATTGGTACGATCGGGTCGATCGGATTTCCAGTATGATTGGGAATTTGTGTCTGTTGGCTATCCTTCTTTCAGCCATGGGGATATTGGCTATGGCGACTTATTTTATTCAGCAGCGAATAAAAGAGATCGGAATTCGCCGGGTAAATGGAGCTACCGTACAGGAAATATTGCAGATGCTAATGAACAATTTTATAAAGTGGATTGTGCTGGCCTTTTTTATCGCTTGTCCTGTGGGGTATTATGTGATGAATCGCTGGTTGTCCGATTTTATTTACCGAACTTCTTTGGATTGGTGGATTTTTGCGACGTCGGGAATGATTGCTTTTCTTATCGCAGGATTGATGATTTGTTGGCAAAGTTGGAAAGCTGCTACAGCAAATCCGGTGGACACTTTAAAAACAGAATAAATACTCAGACTGATAAAAAGCAACGTGTTGCTTTTTAATTGTAAGTTAGAAAGAAGAATAAATAGCTTTTTCCTGTTTTTTTCCTGGGAATTATTACATTTGTAAATATTTATACAGTCAGAGGAAATTGACAATCCCAGTGTCGACAGATGAAAAATTTTCTGTTCTTAGTTCGTTTTATTAGCCTGTTAGGGTTTATCTTTTTATTTCCATTTAGTGGTCAGGCAAATGGAGAAAAAAAATTCCGTGTTTTAGTCGTTCATTCTTACGATTCGGATTATGTGGTTTATCCGGACTATAACCGGCTGATCCTGGAAAATTTCCGGAAAGAAGGTGTAAAAGTGGATCTCCGGATTTTTTATTTGGATTGTGAGCAATATTCGGAAGAACCGGAGAAGCAAAGGATATACAATTATTTAGATGCTGTGAGTGCCTGGCAGCCTGATTTAATTTTGGTGAATGAAGATCAGGCAACTTATTCCACTTTGGCTTGTGGACATCCTTTGGTAACTTATACGCCTGTTGTCTTTTCCGGAGTTAATTTCCCAAATTGGAATTTGTTGAAAAAATTTAATAATGTTACTGGATATTGGGATCGGCCGGATTATTTGAAGACCGTAAATATGGTGGAAGAATTGTTAGGAAAAACCCGTATCCGTTTTTTTTACGATAACACTTTTTTGGGGAGACAGGTGACATTGGAACTGGCAAGACAGTTGGAAAAAAAAGATATGAGTTTGTCGGAGTTATTATACGGTTATTTGATTGATTCGACAACTGTCAACCGGCCTATACTTTCTGATGTAATTTCTAAAAAACCGGGACAGAGTATAACACGTCCCGATTCTACCCAGTTTTTCTTTACCAATTTACGGGATAATAAAGGAAGCGGAGTATTGTGGGCGATTAGTGGAATGTCGAAATATTCGGCTTTTGTTCAAACAAAGTATGATTTTACTTCTATTCGTATAGGCCAAATGGCTTCTATACCTACTTTTACAGTGATTAATGAGTGCTTTGGTTATCATCAGGGGGTATTAGGGGGATATATTACGACCTTGGATATACAAGTAGAAGAAGCGGTTAAGTATGCAGCACAGATTTTAAAGGGAAAAACTGTCAGGGAACTTCCCATCTCTCAAAGTAAGAAAAAGTATGTAGTCGATTGGGAGGAATTAAAGCGTTGGTCTCTTTCTCCGGATATTGTTCCGGCTCGTTATGAAATTGTAAATATGCCTTTTTATCAGCGGCATTGTATTTTTATTCTGATTGGTTGTATACTGGGTACTATTTTAATAGTGTCTCTCATAACCTATCTTTCTTATCTTTATTTGAGAGAAGCCCGGCAGAAGAAAGAAGCCCGGGAACATCTCCGTAAAGAAAAGGAATTCTTGTCTTTGGCATTAGAGGGAAATGAAATATATGCCTGGAAATATGAACCGACAGTAGGATCTTTCTTTTTTGATAAAGAATTCTTTGAAAATCTGAATATCCCTTTTCGGTTATTCACTTTGGATCAACTCTGTGAGGTTACTCACCCCGACGATTGTTCCCAGGCAGTAGCCCAGTTTAAACAGCTCTTTGCGGGTTTAATGGAAAAGGCTATTATTGATTGTCGTTGTAATTTTAATGGAGCAGGTTATATCTGGTATGAATTTCGTTATATCCGAGTTAACGATTCCTCACGGCATAATTTTTCCATTATCGGTTTGCTATTGAATATACAAGATTATAAAAGCAGGGAACAGGAACTCACTCAAGCGCGGGATTTGGCTGCAAAAGCTGAGCTTAAGCAATCCTTTTTGGCCAACATGAGCCATGAGATACGTACACCTTTGAATGCAATTGTCGGTTTTTCAAATTTGTTGATAGATAATAATATTCATTCTTCCGAAGAAAGACAGGAGTTTATTAAAATAATTAATCGGAATTGTGAATTATTGCTGAAATTAATAGAAGATATTCTGGAAATTTCCCGAATTGAGTCGGGAAGTATGGCTTTTACTTTTGAGAAATGTAATCTTACAGAATTGGTAGAAGAGTTGTATAATACCCACCAAATGCTGATACACGATAAAGTACAGCTATTAAAAGAGGTTCCTTTGCAATCTTTTTCCCTGTATACCGATCGGTTTCGGTTAAGTCAGGTGATTTCAAATTTCATTAATAATGCTGTGAAATTTACAGAGAAGGGGTATATTTTAATCGGTTATAAGTTGGAGGAGGCTAATGGACAAGTGTCTATTTATGTGGAAGATACCGGGAAAGGTATTCCGGCTCATGAGCAAAAAATGATTTTTGAACGGTTTTATAAACAAGATGAGTTTGCTCAGGGAACAGGCTTAGGGCTAGCCATTTGTAGAGGGATTGTCGAAAAATTGGGGGGACAGATTTGTTTGGAATCTAAAGAGGGGAAAGGGAGTCGTTTTTCTGTCGTATTGCCTTTACAGCCAGAAGATAAATCAATAGAGAAGCAAACCGATACTGAATCTGCGATTTCTTCTCCGAAGGTTTCCTTATCGGCTACATCCCGGCCGGTTATTTTGGTGGCAGAAGATAATGAAAGTAATTATATGCTTATTTATACGCTCTTGTATAAGGATTATGAAGTGATTCACGTAAAAAACGGGAAAGAAGCAGTAGAAGCAATGAATAAGCAAAGGGTGAATTTAATTTTGATGGATATTAAAATGCCGAAAATGAACGGAATAGAAGCCTTAAAAGAAATTCGGAAAAGATATCCGCAAGTTCCGGTGATTATGCAAACTGCTTATGCTTTTGATGCCGATAGAGAAGAAGCTAAAAAAGCCGGATGTAACGGCTTTATTACAAAACCGATTCTTCCTGAATACTTTTTGACTGAAATAAAAAAATACTTTTCTTAAGGGCTGAGTTTTGTATAAAAACGGTAGGGGTTATCAAGTTTGAAATTTTTTTCATACATCATTCCTTACTCAAATGACTTTAAGATTCAAAAATTGAAGGTAGATTTAATATATACTCCTTCTCCGGTCGTTTGTGTTTTTCAGTCGTGCTTCACTCGCTTTTCTGTAAGCTCAAGCTCCGTTAAAACACCAAAACTTCCTCCTTTTAGACAGGCAAAGCCTGTCTAACGTCGGCGGACAAATGGTGTTTTTTCACACTCCGCTTTCGCACAGAAAGACGCTCCTTCTCGCAATGACTGAAAAACACAAACAACCTCCGATGCCCGCCAAATCCTCTCCTTGTCGCTTCTTTAAATGTTTTCTCAAAGTTCCTGTGTTTGAAGCCGGAGCCTTGTTTCGGGAAAGAGATATGACGGGAGAGAGCGTAATTTTGTCAGGAAGTCGTACCGTTAAAAAACGCAGGGTTGTCCGCCGACGTTAGGCACACGAAGTGTGACTAAAAGGAGGAAGCATCTGCGTTTTAGGGGAGACTGACTATACAAAATAGCGAACGGAGTCTCCAGCTCTTTCCCGAAACAAGGCGGAGGAATACCTAAGAAAAAATAAAGAAGCAAATCAAATCTAGATTTTTATTTGTGGGATTTCTTCTATTCCAGTCGTTAAATCTTATTTTCAGGGATAATCCTTAAAAATGTAAAACCGAACGAACTCACAAGGAGCTCGTTCGGTTAAACTTCATTATTCCGGGAATATACCGAATTAGCGTTATGCCGATTGATAAGAGGAAAATTCCCGTTTATCAAAACCATAAAATCGCTAACCAAAAGTCTGTCCGATCTTGAGAATCAGACTGGAAGGCCGTTCCGCTCTTCTCCAAAACTTTTGGATAACTTAATTTAAACAGCGCTGCATTTGGAGCTTATTTTTTGTCTTTACAGCATTTTTTTTCGCTGTTTTCACAGGTTCCCTTTTTTCCTTCTTTGCAACACTTTCCTTCTTTTTGCCCCTCTTTACAGCATTTAGCGTCCTTCTTTCCTTCTTTGCAGCATTTGGCGTCTTTCTTCTCTTTACAGCATTCTTTTTTTACCACACATTCTTTTTTACATTCTTTTTTCCCGTCTTTTGTAGTTTTGTTACTTTGAGCAGAAGCAACGCTTACTGTAAATACAAGCACTAAAGCAATGAATAAAGCTTTCATCTTTTTTTGATTTAAATAATTAATAATATACTAAGGTTCACACATTTAATTCATATGGATACAATGGCACAAATCGTCCTTATAGTTGGTCTGTTGGCTGGGTGATTCACACCCCTTTCATTCAATTTATCCGGCACACTTGCCCTTTGAATGGGTAAAACATTTTATTTATTTCCGGAAAAAGGATCCAACAGGAGAAACAAGTTTTAATCCCCCTTCCTTTATTAGACCGATTAAAAGGAAAATTCCTGCGTGAAGATGCAAAATAGTTTTTTATTTTTCAGAAAAGAGAGAGTAGTATTTGGTTTATTTACAGCTATTTTACAAAAATTATTGGTTTCTTCCCCTTTATAAATAATTCAGGATTTCTTATTTCTCTTTGAACGAAGGAGTATCTGAACAGCTGTGTTCCTCTTATTTATAGGAAAGAAAGAGAGTAATTATTCAAAATTTTGAAGTGTTTCTTGTAGCAATTTTTCCGTCTTTTGGCATTCGTTTATGATAGTTTCCAGATAACCGAGAGCATTGATATAAAAATTACGGGTATTGTCGTTTGCTAAAATCAATTTCCAGTATTGGGAAGGATCAATGCTTGAATCTGCTTCTTCTTTATATAAGTGTTGTGCCTCTTTTATACTGAGTGTAGATAGCCATTTCTGGGTGGCTTTTGTCTTATCATTGTAATACGTATTTATCCATTCTTGAGAAAACTGTAAAGAATTGTAGCAGGAAAAGAGTTTATTCAGAAAAACTTTATTTTTAATATGCGGAATTAAGCCTGAATTTTTAAAGACATCAAAAGATTGAGTTTTGAACAGGTGGCGGTAATCGTTTCCCGGTAAAGACTGGTATTTTTGAAGGGAATCTTGTGGTAAATTACTGAAATCATTCAGGTTTTTGCGGATCAGATCATAGAGATTAAACTCAAGTTCCAAACGACTTTGGAGAAAATATAAGGACTTCAAATTATCTTTTAGTTCTTCTTTTATCATGCCTGTGATTTTTTCTACTTCTTTTTGTTTGCTCTGATAGCTGATGACGTCACTGGCAAGGAAGGTAATTACAATACCGACGATGACAATAGATAATTGTCGGAAATAGTCTTTGATATTCCAATTTTTTACCGTGTTTAGAAAAGAAGTATCGAAAAATTTATGACTCATCTTGTATTGTTCGTTCAAAAATTCGGGAAATCTATATAATTATTGCTCTGGTTAAAGCAAAGAATCTCTTTGGACAAATGTAATTAAATAATATAACATACTGAGAAAAGCTTTTAAATTGTTTTTAAGACAAAATGAGTAGGTGGATAATCATTTTGTAAACAATTATTACTCACTTTTTAAAGCTTTTGCTGGCCGGGCCCGGATGCCTTTCTGACTTTTAAGTAATACGGTAATTAAAATAATAAGTAGTGTAAAAAAGGCACCGCCTGCCAGAATCCATAAATTTAAGGGGATACGATAGGCAAAATCTTCCAGCCAGAAACTACCGAAATAGTAAGCTCCGGCAAGGGCAAAAGGAATAGAGAAAAGGGCCAGATAACAAATATTTTGTAAAAGGAGAAGTGTAATAGATAGGGAGGAGGCTCCGTTTACTTTGCGAATAGCTATCTCTTTGGTCCTGCGGGCAACTTCGTCGCCTGTAAAACCGGTTAAGCCTAATATCGCAATAACGATAGCCAGACAGGCAAAAATTTGTACGGTAAGACACATATCCTCTTCTTCCTCGTAGGAAGCTTGATGTTTGTATTTATAAAATTCAAAAGAAATAAGTCTTTTAGAGGTTTCTTTTAATTTATGTTGTAAAAGGGTAATATCCTCTGGTTTGTTTTGTTGAAGCCGTATTAAAACAGAAGTTAGAGAAGCCGTATCCGGTTCCGTTAATTTCTGGATGACCAAGGGTTGTTGGGAGGCATAGAGAGATTGTACCTGGAAATCCCGACATATACTTTCGATTTGTAAAGGTTTTTTGTAAAGAAAGAGGTTTTCGTTTCCTTTTCCGATATTTTTCAAATGAGCAATAAATTTCTCATTCACAATAGCTCCGTTTGCTTTAGATAAGGCGTTTCCCGGATTTTCTCCTTCCAGGATAGGGATCCCCATAACGGGAAAGAAATCTTTATCTGTGTAAAGGACACAGCTTTCAGTAATGCCTTGTTGATTGGCATCGTAAAGGGTCGTTGTCCCTACCCATAAAGGAAGAATATCGACAAAAGTGATGCCGGAAACAAAAGGAAGACGGCTTATTTCCGCTTTTACAGAAGCCATGGTAGGGTAAGGGTCACCGCAGTATATTTCAGCACAATAGAGTCGTTCCATACTATAGCCGAGGTCTCGGTTCATCAGGGTACGAAATTGGCTGGTAAAGATAATTACCAGCGTAATTAATAAACAAGCAGAAGCGAACTGACACCATAATAGGGCATATTTCCAGTAGTGATGCCTGGAATGAGCTTGGCGAAAAATCTGTAATATAGGTACAATGGCGAATATACGTGCAGGGATTACTCCCGTAACTAAAATGAGGGACAAAATAAAAATACAGATAGTGAAGATTGCTTCCGTATTAAATATGTCTGCATAATTGATATACATGATATTTTCGAAAAAGGAACGGTTGCCCCAGATAAAACCTATACTCAGCAAACCGGCTAAGAGGAGAAGTAAGATCGTTTCTGTCAGAAACATATAAAATACATCTGTCGTACTGGCTCCATTAACTTTATGGATTCCAATTTCCTTGGCTTTGTGTACTAAATCGGAAATGGCAATTAAAATATAGTTTAAAGCCGAGACCAATACAATGATAAAGCCCAGTCCCCCTACAATGATGACATAAGAATAACCCCATCCGTATTTTAGATGAAGCTCTTGAAGAGGCTGTAAAATATAGTTAATGGAAGTAGGATTTTTCTCGTGACGGTTTGCGATCGCTTGTACTTTTTGTTCTACTGATTTTAGGTCGGTATGGGGTTTTAATTGGAGGTAGCTTTGAAAACTACGGGGACCTTCCCAGCTTTTATTACCCAAACTTTCCATAGACCGGATAATCGTCAGATTCATCAGATGAGAATTCCGGGGGATGTCTTGAAATACACCCGCTACAGTAAGTAATTTTCCTTTGCATAAAATTTCTTGCCCCCTTGGTTCGGCCTCTCCAAACAAGATACGGGCCCATTTTTGAGAAATGAATATTTTATGAGGATCATTCAAATCTGTATGGGGATTACCGGATAAGACCTGAAATGAAAATATACGGAAGAAGGAGGTATCTGCAAAAATAGTATTTACATAAAAAGTATGTTTAGGGGTTTGATAAGTGTAAACTTGTTGACGACTAAAACAAGTTACTTCTTTTATTTCCGGCATTTCCTGTTTGAGTTCAGATACTAAAGGTGCTCGGCTTCCATTATCACCTTCTGGGGTACCTATACGAAAAATATGTTCCGCATCTTTGTGAAAGTTATCGTAATTCATTTCAAAAGTGCAATAACTGAATGCCATTACCCCTACAAATAAACCAATGGTAAGAGAAATAACTTTTGTAAAAGTGGTATTTCTGAATTTGAAAATCTCCCGGAGAATGTAAAGTAATTTTTTCATCGTATTTATAATAGCATATAGATTAAATTGACGCTTATCAGGAAAGTCCATTGTTATCGACTTCCGGTTTCTTATAAAAAAGTTCTGTTTGAATCGAAATAAAAATAAGCAGAAAGGCGTACAGATCCTATAGGACATTCCATAATCAATCGGGACATCCTTTAGCTAGTTGTCTGTAAATATGATAGTTAAAAAATAAAGAACCGGACATCCCTTCCAGATGTTGGAAAAGGATCATTTTTCGGAGCGATTTTGATGAAGGCGTTCTATTTGGTTTTCGAAAAATCGTTTCAGATCCTGATTTTTTTCCAGTCCTAATTTTTGACGGAGTCGGGTACGGCGTTTGTAGATAGAATCGTTGTTGATGTCCCACAGTATAGCCAGTTCATCTGTTTCAAACCCGGCGCATATAAGGGCGCAATAACGCAGATTTTCTTCTGTTAAATCGGGAAATGTTGTTTTCAAATAATCGAGGATTCCGTATCCCATAATATTCACCCCTTCTTTTAATAAATTCCAATCGGTTAGAGAAAAGGAATCGGTAGAAACCATCCGTTTGAAATTATCTTTCAGCTTTTCCACATTATTACTGTATTTCCTGGAAAGTGCTACAAATTCTTTAATCATCTCTACCCGGTGTTGAAAGAAATCCTTTAATTTATTGTCTTTCTCATCTAATTTCTGGATGAGTTTTTCTTTTAATTCATCCTCAGCCCGTTGCAGGCGTTCTATAAACAATTGGCTTTCGAATAATTCCCGTTTTCGGCAACTTGCCCGGTAACGGGATAAAAAGAAAATAATGCATAAAGCGAGTAAAAGTAAAATACTGCTGGTCTTCCAAATTTTTAATTGGCGGGAAAGGTTGTCGACCTGAGTTTGAGCGGTAAGGTACCGATATTTCCATTGCAGATCTTCTACCTCTTGTTTGCCGAATTGGTTCTGTAAAATATGCAGGCGTTTGTCGAGGTCTTGTTTAAAAAATACGTCGCTTTCTGCTGATAGTGTATTCACGGATTGGAGATAAGCTTTCAATGCTTCTGGGGATCTGTTTTCTGTTTCGTAACAAATTCCCAGGTAATAATATAACCGGGAGAGGTCCGGGGAGTTTTCTTGATTTTTATAATATTTAATAGCGATAAGGAAGAGAGAATCTGAAAGATGGGCTAAGTCCGGGTAGTATCGGTCGGCTTCTTGTAAGATCCTTCGGGCCACTGTCTTTCGGTCAAAGCGATCTGTCAGATGCTGTAGGGTGGAAAAAGAGGATGATTTTTCCGGAAGGATATCTCCTTTTCCCCAAGATTGCCCGTAGCTACAAAAAAAGATTGTCAATAAAAATAATAATTTCATATATAGAAAATTTCCTCGGGCAAAAGTAATACAATAGCCTTAAATGTGTTCAGTCAAATGTATTCTCTTTTCGAAAAAGGAACGCAATACGCTTTTTTCTTGTTAATTTTTTAGACAGAAAATGTCTATTTTTTGGACATTTATTTGAAATAATTTGAGTGTATATATTTGATTATTAATCATTTATTTTGTTTGGTATATTTTTTGTGTATTATATAATAGATTTTGAAATATAAAACGTTTGTAAAGCCCAATAGAAAAAGGGGTACCAAATACTTTTTAGGTAAAAACGTTTGTAGAGCCAAGGGAAGAGATGAAATACAAAGCAATAAAATATAAATGATTATCTTATGAAACTGATCCAATTTAAAATGATTTTTCGTAGTTGGGCACGAAATAAAGTCTATACTATCATTTCTGTATTTAGTTTGATTGTGGGTTTGACATGTAGCATTTTAATGTCTGGTTTTGTTGGAAATGAATACCGGATTGCGCATGCTTTACCCAATAGTGACCGTTGGTATGGATTAAAAGAGACCAATGTTTTCTACGGAAATACGGAATTGGAGCTTTTTGGAGGCAGTGAAGGGAGTTTGGCTTTACAGTTAAAAGACCGGTATCCGGAAATAGAAGATTACTGTGTTTTTCATTACTGTAGCGTTCAGGTGGTTGATAAGGGTAATTCCCGGGAGATAAAGGGGTATTATGAAGTACTGCCGGATTTTGTCCGTATTTTTCAACCGAAAGTGATACAAGGCGATTTAGAGCAAACACTTAAACGACCCGGAGAAATAGCGGTGACCCGTTCTTTTGCTTTAAAACAGTTTGGAAAAGAAAATGCTGTAGGAGAATCTTTAGTTTTAAATGTCAGTCAAGCGGTACGCTTATCCAATGGAACGATTTATAGTAAGATGGGGGAAAAAGCCTATACTATAACAGCCATCTTGGATGATTCCCAAAGAAATTTTTTCAATTATAGTTTATTAACCGGCTTGCCGGAAGCTGAGATTGCTACGAATTTAAAAGGCTGGGTTGGGGCGTATTATACTTTTATCGGCTTAAGCGAAGGGGTAAAGGCCGAAGATATCGAAAATAAAATTGCGGCTGATTCTACTTTCAAAATGGACGGTAAAATGAAATTTGTTCCGTTGGATGATGTTTATTTTACTTCGGATGCGGAATTGGAGGGATTAATTTTGAATAGAAACCCCTTATTTTTATACATTGGAATGAGTATCGCCTTAGCTGTTTTGCTGATTGCTTGTTTTAATTATATCAATATCAGTATGACCCGTACGTTACAGCGGTTGAGAAATACAGGACAACAAATGGTATTTGGGGCTTCCAAGGGACAGATGAAGACACAACTGATGATTGAGACAACTTTGCAGGTACTCTTTGCCGTGGGCGTCGCTTTTATATTGATTTATCAGTTTTTGCCTCAATTCAATGGGTTGTTTGAAGCCCGTTTGCTTTTTTCTGATTTTTTTACCGGAGCGACTCCTTGGGTTTTGCTGGGCTTGTTAGCCTTAGTAATTGTTCTGCCTACGCTCTACATTTTTTCCCGATTAGGCGAATCACAATTAAGTCGTATTTTAAAACAAGAATATGGAAAACGTTCCCGTTTGATAACGGGAATGGTGGTGGCTCAATTTGCCATCTCCATTGTTTTATTGATTTTTACGGTAAATGTCCAGCGCCAGATGGATTTTATTGCCCATAATCGTCTGGGAGCTGAAAACATTATTTTAATAGATCCAAACGTAGTGATGGACGAAGATTTAGGAGCTGTATTCCACGAACGGCTTTCTTCTATTCCCGAAATTGAAGAGATTGCCTGGGGATCGGCAATGACAGATGGAATGATATATGTTAACGGGAAAAATATGAACTTGGTATATGCCGATGAGAATTATTTTCGTTTATTTAATTTGCAATTTGTAGAGGGAGAACCCTATACAGCCTCTTCTCCCAAAAATCATATCGTGGTCAATGAGGCAGTGATCGAAAGGTGGGAGATAAAAAATCCTGTGGGAAGTCGTTTTGAATTTAGTGGACAAGAATATATCATATGCGGGGTCGTCCACAATTATATTTTCGATGATTTAACGAGGGCAATTGAGCCTTTAATGATTTCTTCGGAATATCCTTATACAACAGTGGTAAAGGTTTCAGAGAAGAACTGTTCGGCAGCAATTGCCAAAATGATGGCTTTGTGGAAAGAAATTGCACCTGATGAACAACCGTTTGAATGGGAAACTTTAGCCGATGCTTTCCGGAATTTACACCGGGATCAACAAAAGATGTTCCGTCTGGTGTTGGTATTTTCTTGGATAAGTTTGATTTTAACTTGTTTGGGACTGTTCGGTCTGGCTTGGTATTCCGTAGAAAATCGGATGAAAGAGATCGCGCTCCGGAAAGTAAGCGGGGCGACTGAAATGCAGGTTATGGAAGTGCTTTGCAGTCGTTTTGTGAAATGGATTTTAATAGCTTTTCTGATCGCTTTACCTGTAGGAGGATATTTTACTTTACAATGGATAAAACAGTTCGTATACCAGCAACACATGACGGTGTGGACTTATATCGGTGTCGGAGTTTTTGTTTTTTTAGTTGGAATGTTAACGGTCGTTTGGCAAACCTGGCGGGCCGCTGTACGCAATCCTGTGGAAACGCTGAAAAGTGAATAAAGCCGGGAAAGTATTCTGAAAAAGTAGGATGAAAGCTTTCTTTTCTGTCATAAGAGAGATCAAAAAGGGAAAAGGAGATACTGTGACAAAAATTTTGTCTCTGACAATTGGTATGGTTGTCGGAATTGTAGTATTGGCTTATAATTTATCTGTTTATTCCTACGATCGTTTTTATGAAGGGGCGGACGAAATATACAGAATCCAGGAGTGGGAAATTGTCAATGGGCAATGGGAAGATTATAGTTGGATTATCCGGGCCCCTCTTGCCCCTGCAATGGCAGATAATATTCCGGAGATAGAATCCGCTACTGTCGTTTTTGGACAGGAATCCCTCGAATATCAGAAAGGAGAAGATTATATACAGGCGTGGACCATATATGCCGATACATCTTTTTTCAATGTATTTCCTCATCCGTTATATGCCGGAAATCCGGCAGAAGACTTGGTTTTACCCGGACAAGTGTTTGTTTCGGCAAAGTTTGCTCAAAAAATGTTTGGAGACCGGCAAGCTGTCGGACAGGAATTGGTAACTGAAGAGGGAAGCTGGATAGTGACGGGAATATTTGAAACTGTACCGGAAAATACACATCTGTATTTTGATGTGGTTCGATCGCTGGAAACCTTGCGGGAAAGCAGAAGTATGGATTGGAACGGAGATGAGAGTTTCCGGGGATATCTACGTTTGAAAAAAGGGGTGAAACCTGCGACAGTAGAAGTGAAGATGGGAACGGTTGTCAAAGAATATGAGAAAAATGAATATGCAGGGGAAACTTACTCTTTACAGCCGGTAAAAAAAATCGAGCTGGAAAACCGATCAGAGGAAATAGCTCTATTGTATGCTCTGGCATTTGTAGTATTACTTATATCTATATTAAATTACATTTTGCTTTCTTTTTCTTCCTGGAGCGTAAAGGCTAGGGAAATCAGTATTCGTAAGGTGAATGGGGCTACGATGAACGATATATTTGCTCTGTTTTTAACAGAAGCAGTGGTGTTTATAGGAATCGCTTTGGCATTTACAGTAGGAATTATTTGGAGTGTAAAGCCTTATTTAAAAGAAATAATGTTTGTTTCTTCCTTGCGTAGTTTGTGTACGGTACCGGTATTCCTTGCCCTTTTAAGCCTTATCGGAGGTTTTATCTTTTTTGCCGGCTTCATTCCGGCTAAAATTTTTTCTTCTATATCTGTCCTGCAAGCGTTCCGTCCTTTGATTTGCAACCGCTATTGGTGGAAAAGAGGATTATTGTGGGTACAGTTCACGGTGACTGGGTTTATTACGATTTTGCTTCTCATTTTTGTAGGACAATACGATACTTTGGTTCATACAGAACAAGGATATTCTCTAGATGGATTATATTATGCCCGGTTTAAAAATGAAGGGGGGCTTGTAAAAGCGCAGAGTCTAAAAGGAGAACTGGAACGTTTGCCGTTTGTAATGCGAGTGTCTGTCGCTACAGATATTCCGCTTCATTTTCTGAATGGAACATGTGCATATCATGCAGAAAACGAAAGAGAATTAGTGTGTTTCCGTTATTGTGCTGTGGATAAGGATTTTCTGAAAGTACTCCAAGTCCCTTCGACAGATAGACAGGCAGAACCGAATGTTGTCCAAAAACGAAGAGAGGTGGTCGTCAATGAACGTTTTGTTCAATTATTGAAAAAACAAGATTATGATAAAGATTTTTTTTTAATGGGAGAAGAAATTAAGCAGATAGGAGAAGTTTGTACGGATTTTCAAATCGGATCTTTTTATAACGAACAGCAACCTTTACTCTTGTGTCCGTTAGTGGATTCAATAGCAGAGAAATATCTTTATTTGCTGCTTCGAATCTCTTCTCCTGTTCATGAAGAGGTTCGTATTGTAGAGAGTACAATTCAAAGATTATTAGAACAACCCCGTGTGACACTGTGTCGTTTTCAAGATACTTTTTACAGAATGTATCAGGAGGTCCGTATGATGCGGAATAGGGTCGCGCTGGTTTTCAGTTTGGCTTTATCCCTGGTGATTTTAGGATTAATAGGTTTTGTCGGAGATGAATTGAATAACCGTATGAAAGAAATTGCAATCCGGAAAGTAAACGGGGCTTCTATGAATAGAATTTTCTTGCTGTTGTTTCATCACTTAGGAAGCTTATTTTTATTGTCTCTGCCTTTTGTAATAGCAAGTGCTTATTATGCCGGAAGTTTATGGTTGAGGCAATTTGCTGTACAAATTTCTTTGACTTGGAAAATCTTTGTTTCCGGACTTTTGATAACAATATTTGTGATCTGTATGACTCTATTGTTGAAAAGCTGGCGGGGAATTAGAATAAATCCGGCAGAAACTTTGAAAATGAATCGGGAATAATAAAAAGATAAAAGCTTATCCCTCAGCAGAAAAAGAATTTTTCTATGTCTAAAAAATGGGCAAGTCTTGTCTAATAATTTGACATCATAAATAGAATTTTATAATTTTAAATTACTGATTTACATTGTGTTATTGTGTGTGGTATGAATTTTGTTATCTAAATATAATAGATTTTGATTTTGTTTACTATGAAACGCTTTCATTATATTTTAAGAGAAATTTTCCGCTTCCGGGGAAATGCTTTGATTCGGTTAATTTCATTGGTGTTGGGGTTAGGTGTAGCGGTTTTGTTATTTACTTATGACACTTTTCAGTTGTCGTTCGATACTTTTCAGCCGGAGGGTAACCGGATCTATCGGATTGGCATGTGGTTTAGGATCATGGAAAGTAAGGAATCGGACCAGTCTCCTTATACCTATCAGCCTGTTGCGGCTTCGATGAAAGCGGATATGCCGGAAGTGGAATGGGCGACTTGTATATTGAATCAGGGAGAGGAAGGATATAAACGGGAAGAAAATATTTTTCATTTCCGGACAATTTATGCTGATACTGTTTTTTTCCGTTTGTTCGATTATCCTGTTGTGTCCGGTAAGCCGGAAGAACAACTGGGCATAAAGGAAAATATTTTCATTTCTGAAAAATTTGCCGGGCGGGTATTTGGGGAAGAGGATCCGGTAGGAAAGACATTGATGAGTGAGGGAGAGGAATATACGGTAGCGGGCGTATTCGCCGATTTGCCGGATAATACGCATTTGCATTTCGATGTGGTGAAATCCTTTGAATTTTTGCGGGATAAAATGTTTATGGGGTGGGGAGGAGGAGATGCCTTTAACACTTATATTCGTTTGGTGAAAGGGGCATTGCCGGAGCAGGTAGAAGCTCGTATCCCCGATATGGTTCAGAAATACTTGGAGGGCCCTTATGAAAAGATAGGGTTTAAAATGACCTTGCAGCCTTTATCGGAATTGTATACCAAATATAGTGATAAGGGAATAATGGCGAAAGTGTGGTTGCTGAGTTTGCTGGCTTTTGTCATACTTTTGGTGTCGGCGTTGAATTATGTACTGATTTCGCTCTCTTCTTTAGTCATAAAAGCCCGTTTGATCGGAGTACATAAAGTGAATGGGGCGAGTCGGGGAGATATTTTTCGGATGTTTATTGCCGAAACGGGAGTGTTGTTGCTCGTGGCGCTGTTGATTTCAGGAGGTATGTTGTTGGTTTTCAGTCAGACCATTGAAGCGCAGTTGCATGTTTCGTTACCGGTATTTTTTGCATGGCGCAACCTGTGGATAGTAGGAATGGTATCGATACTGCTTTTGCTACTGGCAGGAGTGTTGCCGGCACGTATTTTTTCTTCTGTTTCTGTTATGCAGGTATTCCGGCAGACAAGTGGAGGCCGGAAGGTGTGGAAACGGGTTTTGTTGGGCACTCAATTTGTATTGGCTGTTTTTCTGATTACGTTGCTGGTTATTTTTAACGGGCAATACGATCTGCTAGTGAACAAAGATTTGGGCTATAATCCGAAAAATTTATTTTTCGCCCAGATTTTAAACACGACGGAGGGAAAGGAGGCTTTGAGAATCAAAAATGAGCTGAAACATTTCCCTTTTATAAAGGGAGTAACAGTGGTAGAATCTCTTCCGTTGGGTGGTCTTTCAGGAAACGCTATTACCCCTCTGGGAGAGAGTCGTTCTTTGTTTTCAACCCGTTGGATTCCAGCCGATGAAGATTTTCTGGAAGTTCTGGAAGTTCCTATTTTAGAGGGAAATCGGGTAAAAGAGGAGTTTCAGGTAGCCCGACGGGCGATTGTTAACCAGCAGTTTCTCAAAAAATTAAAATTACAACCGGGAGAAATGTTTCGGTCGGATTATGGGGAAACCGTGTTGTTGAGTGTTTGCCGGGATTTTAATGTCAGCTCTCTTTATCAACCTCAGGATCCATTGATGCTGGAATATTTGGATCTGGAGAATCCAATTGTCGATTATTTGTCTGTGTATGTTTTGGTTCGCTTACAAAAAGTGACTTCCGAAAACTTGGCAATTATCCGGAAAACAATCGGGACGATGATCCCGAATCAGCAGCCTGTATTATACAGTTACGAAGATCAGTTAATGGATAATTATGCTGATGTGTATTATATGCGGAATGTCGTTTTGGTAGTAGGATTATTGGCTTTTGCCATTACCGTTCTAGGTCTGATTGGTTTTGTTGGGGACGAAGTAGCCCGGCGGACAAAAGAAATCGCTATCCGGAAAGTAAACGGAGCGACCGTGACGAATGTAATCGGATTATTGTGGAAGGAAACCGGCTGGTTGGCCTTATTTACTTTGCCTGTTGGATTAATATGTGCTTATGTGTTGAGTTTGCGTTGGTTGGAGCAATTTGCTGTCAAGTTGTCCTTGAGTGGTTGGTTTTTTGCCGGGGGATTGAGTATTACCTTATCGATTATTTTGCTTACTGTTACCTTCCGGAGTTATCATGCAGCAATGGCAAATCCGGTAAAATCCTTGAAAAGTGAATAATTACTACTTAGATTTATTTTATGGTACAGATTTTTCGTAATTTTTTCCATGTTTTAAAACGTTCGTTAGGAGCCAGTATTTTAAATATTGCTGGTTTGTCTGTGGCCTTTGCCGTATTTACAGCTATTTTGATTCAGGTGGATTACGAATATAGCTATAACGATTCATTTCCGAAAGCCGATCAGATTTACCGATTGGAAATGAAAAAGGAGTCTGGAAATCAATATTCCTCTTTGGTTCCTAAACCGTTTTATAAGCTGATAAAATCTGAAATACCTGAATTGTCTTTCTCTTGTATTATTGGAAAGTCTTTTGGCTCGGCGGCCTTTACTGTTGTCAGGCAGAGTGGAGATATGGATTTTTTTGAAGATAGTTATGGATATACGGATACCTGCGTCGTTCGCGTTTTTGACTTGGAAGTAGTAGCAGGCGATTATCGCCAAGCTTTGACAGAGAAAAATAAGCTGTTTTTACCTTTGAGTTTAGCACGGAAATATTTCGGGGGGACTGATGCTGTTGGAAAAACAGTGTTGTTTGGTGGAAACCGGGAAATGACAATTGCTGCCGTTTACCGGGATGTACCTTCTAACTCTATTTTTCAGAACATGCCTTATTCCGGGAGTTTTAATCAATGGGAAAGTTGGAATCAGTGGAATTATGAAACGTATTATGTCATTCCGGAGGGAACAGATTTTCAGGCCTTAGAATATAAATTGCATGGGGTAAATAATGAAATGACCGATAGATTAGGAGATTACGAAATAGAGTTTTATCCGTTAAAAGAGCTTTATTTTGCTGATGTACGACATGTCCGGGAAGCTAGCGGAAATAAAGCTATGACAAACGTTTTACTGTTGATCGGATGTTTGATTTTGATTGTAGCCCTTGTGAACTTTGTGAATTTTTCGACAGCATTGGCTCCCTCGCGGATTAAAAGCTTGAATACCCAGAAGACGTTTGGGGCGACAAATCGTTTTTTGCATTTTTGCATTGTTTCCGAAGCCATGATGTTTGCGCTTATTTCTTGTTTCTTGGGATTTTTGTGGTGTTATTTACTGGGTACAACTTCTTTACAGGAAGCATTGTATGCTTCTTTAAATCCTTTGCATCATACGGAGCTGTCGTTCTTCATAATCGGAATAAGTCTTGTTGTCGGGTGGGTGGCAGGATGCTATCCGGCTTTTTATATGACTTCTTTTCCGCCGGCTCTGGTGTTGAAAGGTTCGCCGGCTCTGTCTCCGTGCGGAGTTTATTTGCGTAATACATTGGTTGTTTTTCAGTATGTTGTTTCCGTCGCATTGATTATCGGCATATTGCTTATCAGCCGCCAATTGGAATGGATGAAAAACCGGTCTTGGGGAATCGACAAAGAACATGTCGTTTTTCTAAAAGCGAACGGGGATATATTTACCCAACGAAATGCCTTTCGCAATGAGTTATTACATAATTCAGCCATCGTCAATATTACTTCCGCTTCGGAATTAATAGGGGACGTGGATATGCAACATTGGTTTTTTAATGCTTCTGTCAATGGTGAAGACCGGATGATCGACTGTGATGTCTGTATGGTTGCACCCAATTACCTGGATTTTTTTGGATTGAAAGTGTTGGAAGGGGATTCTTGTATATCGCCACGTGATAGTACGATAATGGTGAACGAGACATTTAAAGAGAAATACGGTTTCGATCCGATGGGAAAAGAAATGGCCGGAATGAAAGTGGGAAGAATAGTAAAGGATTTTAATCTCCTCCCTCTTCAGGAGAATATCCGTCCTTTATTACTGGGTATAAAGGAAGAATGGGCTCATTATTTTTATATTAAAATCAATGCTGCAGCTCGGAACGAAGCTTTGACCCATATCCGGAATACTCTTCATAATTTTTCTCCTACTTATGGTTACGACGTGAAATTTTTGGACGATCATCTCAATAGTTTGTACGGGAATGAAGAGCGTTTGGGAAAGTTGGTCAATGTTTTCGGTTTGGCTACTATTTTAATCGCCTTGATGGGCGTATACGGACTGGTATTGTTTAACGCTAAGTTCAAAGCCAAAGAAATTGGGTTAAGAAAAGTGAATGGGGCTACGAATTGGCAGATGGTCGTTTTGCTTAACGGTACTTTTTTGCGTTTAGTTTTTCTTTCTTTTGTGATTGCATGTCCGTTGACCGGATATGCCCTGTCGTTCTGGTTGAATAGTTTTGCTTATAGAACAACACTTTCCGCCGGGATATTTCTGTTAGCCGGTTTGATTGTTCTGGTGATCACTTTACTGACTATTAGCTGGCAAAGTTGGAAGGCTGCGAATGCTAATCCGGTGGAAGTGTTGAGAAGTGAGTAAAGATAGAAATAAAAATATAGATTGTCTTTCAGGAAGGGGACACAAGAAGAGACTCATTTTATAAATGTGATAAGTTGTATAAATATGTTTCGGGAATTTTTATTGACATTAAAACGGAATAAGCTGGCATTTATATTAAATATTGTCGGTTTATCTGTTGCTTTTAGTGTTTTGACAATCATCGGTTTTCAGGTGAGTTATGAATTGGGTTATGATCGTTCCTATAAAGATGCCGATCGGCTTTATCGTTTGAATATTTGTATGAAAGAATACGGCACTTATTTCGGTATATGTGCTCCTTTGGCCGAACAGATACTGGAATCAGTGCCGGATATTGAAGCGGGGGCAATAGTTGCATACGATGGTCCGAAGAAAATGGTGGTGACAAATGAAAAAGGGGATCGGCAGACTTTTGAGGAAGATTATTGTATCGTTAGTCCTGACTTTTTTGAAGTGTTTTCCCCTCACATTAAAGCGGGAGATCCGGAAAGTTGTCTGGAAAATAAACAGTCCGCCGCTATACCTGTAAGTATGGCTTTACGATTGTTTGGTGAGAAGACGCCTTTGGGAAAAACATTTATGGCTGATGGAAAAGAAGCAACAGTAACCTTGATCTATGAGGATTTCCCGAAAAATAGTACCATGAGAAATGCTGTTTTACGGCCTGTAGAAGAGAAGGTTTGGTGGAATTGGCCTTATGTTTTTTATATGAAATTACCGGCCGGAATACAGCCGGAAGAAGTAGTACGCAAGATTGCAGCTATAGAGTTCCAAGGAGAGAAAAAAGAGCAGCTTGCTTCAATCCGTTATGAAATACAGTCGATAAAAGATCTCTATTTTAAAGGGCAGGGCAAAGGAAATGTAGAAAAGGGAAATTTAAACACAACGCTTTCGTTATCCGCTATTGCTGTTTTGATTCTCCTGGTGGCTTATGTAAATTTTATAAATTTTTCAACGGCATTGGCTCCTGTCCGCATCCGGCGGATGAATACACAACAAATCCTGGGATGCACTTCCGGACGATTGAAAAGAACTATTATTGCTGAGTCGGCCTTTGTTTCATTGCTGGCTTTCGGCTTATCATTTGTGTGGACAAACCTTTTTATTTCCTCGCCTTTAATCGGTTTTTTTAACGCTGATCTGCAGTGGTCAAGTCATTTGGGACTATTGGCGATAATTGGAAGTAGTGCCTTCGCACTGGGTTTATCGGCAGGAATTTACCCGGCTTTTTATATGACTTCTTTCCAGCCTGCTTTGGTGTTGAAAGGAACATTTGCTTTGACTCCCAAAGGAGTACGGTTGAGAAATTCATTGGTAGTCTTTCAGTTTATTTGTACTGTCGTCTTGATTACAGTAGCTTGCTTTATCAAACTTCAGCACAATTATATGCGGAATATGGATACAGGTTTCGAGCGGGAAAATGTGTTGTACGTGCCTTTGAAGGACAATATCCGTCGTCAGCTAGATGCTTTCACTCGCGATTTGGAAGCTTGTCCGGAAATAAGGGAACACACGCTTACCGGTTATCTGCCCGGGCAAGTTGGAAATTGGTGGGGACGGGAGGTAGCCGGAAAAGAAGTAAATTTCGCTATATGGCCTGTAGGGCATAATTTCTTGCGTTTTTTCCATATCAAAATAGAGGAGGGGATGGATTTTTTTGAACACTCTACCAAGGGGATGAACAAATTAATCTTTAACCGTCAGTTTTTGAAGAAATATGATTTGGATGATATCTTGGGAAAGGAAGTGAAATGTTATGACAATAAGGGACAGATCGTTGGTATTGCAGCGGATGTTAATTTTAATACCGTCCGGGAAAAAATCGGGCCGATGGCTTTTGTGTGCGGTGACGACCAGATAAATAATTTTATATTGCTGAAAGTGAGCGGTAACCGCTTACCTGAAACCGTCGGTTATATTCAAAATCTGGGAAAGCAATACGCTGTGGAAGATTTTTATGTCGGTTTTCTGGATCAATTTGCAGCCCGGTTGTATCAGCAGGAGGAACATTTTGCCCGTTTGATTTCTGTTTTCGGAGTGGTGACCATATTGATTTCATTGATGGGGATCTACGGACTGATTTTATTCAATGCCCGATTCCGCATCAAGGAGATTGGTATCCGTAAGGTAAACGGTGCGACGGAAGTAGAGATGATAGCTTTGTTAAACAAAGGTTTTTTGAAGTTGATTGTATTTGCTTTTGTTTTGGCGATACCTCTTGCTTGGTATGTGGTTCGGGAATGGCTGTCGGGTTTTCCTTACCGGATTCCTGTATATTGGTGGGTATTTTTATTGGCAGGAGTGACAACTTTGCTTATTACAGTACTGACGGTAAGTTATCAAAGTTGGAAAGCTGCGAATACTAACCCGGTGGAGGTGTTGAAAAATGAATAAGGAAACACAGGAAAAAAGTGTAAGAAGAAAACGTAAACGATGAAACTTAATTTTATTATCGGATTTCTCTGCTTAAGTGGAATCGTGTCTGCTCAATCCTTATTCCCCAAAGATTCTTTAAGGCTGATTTCCGGGAATTTATAAAAGATCTGGAAGAAACTCATCCGGATCTCTATACGGCATTTGGAGGAAAAGTTTTTTACCCTTCTTATCCCTTATCTTATGACGATTATGTCAGGTATGCCTTTGATCAAGAAACAGAATTACGCTATCTTTTGGATGAAGTTCTGGAGTGAGATACTTCCGGAAGGTTTTATATGTTTTCAGCTTTAAGAAGGGACTGTCCGAAAAAACTTATAGGACAGTTTTCTTTTTATTTGTTGTTTCGATAAATGGACAATATCTTTAAATTTGTAAATCTGAAATTTGGAGTCCATTTTGCTTTCAAAGGGAGAGCATTTTAAAAATATAAAGGTAGGTGGTATGAAGAATGTCTATTTGTGGTGGGGAATCTGTAGTTTGTTTTTTATCGGGGGATGTACACAAAAGCAAATAAATTTGGCAGTTCCCGGAGTAAGTAAAGAATTGGCTGTTTCCCGGAAAGCTTCCGTTTCTGATTTGAAATATAAATTGGAGTTTCATCTTCCCGCACAGCAAAAAGAGGCGGTAAAAGGAAAGGTGGAGATTTCTTTTCATCTGTCAAAGCCGGAACAGATTATCCTGGACTTCAGGGAGGACCGGAAGAAGATAAAACAGATCACGGTTAACGGTCAGCTTTCAGCCTATCGGTTTGAGAAGGAGCATATCATCATTCCCGTTTCGGAAAGTGTTGTTGGATTCAACCGGATGGAGATCGTATTTATTGCCGGGGATCGGTCTCTAAACCGGAATGAAGATTATATGTATACTTTACTGGTACCGGATAGAGCCCGTACTTTATTTCCTTGTTTTGACCAGCCGGACTTGAAAGCCCGTTTTACTTTAAGTCTGCGCCTTCCACAAGGATGGCAAGCTGTGAGTAATGCTCCGGAAAAAGACGCTTATGAGGCAGATAAAGATCGTTGGGTCTGTTTTGCAGAGACGGAACCTTTGAGTACTTATTTATTTTCTTTTGTAGCAGGACGTTTTGAACGGGCTTTCTATACACAGGAGGGAAGGGATATTTCCATTTATCACCGGGAGACAGACCCGCAGCGGGTAGCTCAATTGCCCCTTATTGCCGGTCAGGTGTTCGGAGCTTTGAACTGGATGGAAGAATATACGGGGATACCCTATCCGTTTGCCAAATACGATTTAATTATTTTACCCGGTTTCCAATTCGGCGGAATGGAGCATACCGGAGCGACTTTGTATAATGACAATAGAATGTTTTTAACAAGCCATCCTACCGTAAATGAAGAGCTGGGACGAGCAGAGCTGATTGCTCATGAAACGGCACATATGTGGTTCGGTGATTATGTTACGATGAAATGGTTTGACGATGTGTGGACAAAAGAAGTTTTCGCCAATTTTTTTGCAGCTAAGATGATAAAACCTCTTTTTCCTGCCGTAAATCATACTTTGAATGATTTGAAAAATTTTTATGCTGCTTCTTATTCGGAGGACCGGACAGCGGGAAGCAACGCCATTAAACAAGACTTGGGGAATTTGAAAGATGCGGGATTGGTATACGGACAGATTATTTATAATAAAGCTCCTATTGTCATGCAAATGTTGGAAAAGCAATTGGGAGAAGAGGCTTTTCGGAAAGGGATACAGGAGTATTTGGACACTTATGCTTATTCCAATGCTGATTGGGAGGGATTAATGGATATCCTGGACCGGTATACGCCAGTCGATCTGAAAAAATGGAGCCATATTTGGGTTCATGAAAAAGGATTACCGGAAATTTCTGCCCGGAAAGAAAAGGGCTGGTGGTGGTTGGTTCAGCGAGATACCTGGAATAGAGGTATCCAATGGGCGCAACCGGTAAGCGTAATGTTCCTGAAGGGCGATTCGATAAAAATAAAGGAGGTGTTGTTGGAAAAAGAGAAGATCCGGATTTCTTTAGCAGCAGAAGCGGATATTGTAGTGCCGGGTGGCGGAGGAAAAGGATACGGATATTTTGCTTTGGACACGGCTTCTCTTTCTTATGGACTGAAGTACTGGAAAAATTTTCAGGATCCTCTCCATCGGATGAGTATTCTCATGGCCCTTTATGAAAATAAAAGACAAGGGAAATTAAAGTCTGCTGATTTTCTGACATCCATATTGACATCCATACAAAGAGAAGAAAATCCCTTGATTTATTCTGTTTTATTAGGATATCTGGAAAGTTGTTGTGCAGATCTCTGTACAGATAAAGAAAGTATACAAAAAGCGGAGGAAAAATGCCTGACCTTGATGTATAGTTCCTTGGGAAAAGAATACCGGTTAGGAGCTTTCCGAACGCTACTCCGTATTTTTCGTTCCCCCTCTTGTTCCCAGAAAATATATACGATCTGGCGTTTACAACAATTGCCGGAAGGCTTGTATCTCAGTGAGCGGGATTATATGAATATGACCTATGAGTTATGTATCCGTTTGCCGGAAAAGAGTGAAGAGATGCTGGAAATACAGCAGTCGAGGATAACAAATCCCGACCGCCGCCGGGAGTTTAATTATGTGGCCCGCGCTTTGAGTCCTTGTGCAGAAATCAGAGATTCCCTGTTTTTTTCTCTTTTAAAAGCCGAAAACCGACAAATAGAACCTTGGACCCTTGCTGTAATTTCTTATTTAAACCATCCTTTACGGCAAAAAGAAGCCTTGAAATATATCCGGCCTGCTCTGGAAGCTCTGGAAGATATTCAACGTACAGGGGATATTTTTTTCCCGAAAAATTGGGTGGCTGCTACTTTAAGAGGTCATCGTTCTCCTGCGGCAGCGAATAGTGTAAGGGATTTTTTAGAAGCTCATCCTTCTTATCCGCCTTTGCTCCGGAATAAGATACTCCAAAGTGCTGACCATTTACTTCGTTTAGAATAGAAAAAGTTTGGAAAATCTCTGGAAGAGGAGATAAATCAGGTTTATAAAAATAAGTTCCTGTATCTTGTGATTTTGTTTTTACGTATAATGTGTTTATAGACAGTTGTTATAGTTATAATTTATTAACAAGTAAAAACAATCGATTTGATTTATATATTTAGTTGTTTTATCTTTGTATCAAAGAAAGAAAATAGTATAAATCAATAAATACAATTAATTATGAAAACAACAGACTTCATCGGTTTGAATGCCGAACAATCAAAAAAAGAAATCGAACTTTTAAATAGTTTATTAGCGAATTTTCAGATTTACTATCAGAATTTACGAGGGTTTCATTGGAATGTTAAGGGTAATCGTTTTTTCGTACTTCATGCAAAATTTGAAGAGTTGTACAATGATGCGATCGAAAAGGTAGATGAATTGGCAGAGCGTATTTTGACATTGGGGGGAGTTCCTTTGCATTCTTATGCATCCTATGCGCAGGCGGCTTCATTGAAAGCTACAGAAAACGTATCGGACGGAGACGAATGTTTACGGATTGTTTTGGAAAATCTTTCCGTATTGATTAATCAGGAACGGGAGATCTTGGCAGTAGCAGCTGATAATGGGGATGACGGAACGCAGGATTTGTTGACTCCGTATATTTCAGAGCAGGAAAAATTAGTATGGATGTTATGTGCTTATCTGAATAAATAAGAAAATAAGGGTAAAATGTGTAAAACCGGCTGAAATGTAAAATTTTCGCCGGTTTTTTAATTTTCGGCCTTCTTTTTTACTACTCATCGATTTTTATTTTCATAATAAAGTTTTCATTTTCTCGAATTTTGTCCTTTCCTAAAGACAAACTTATTTGAAATTTTTCCAATATTGCATAGTTATTTTTATATATTTGTTTGATTTTAAAAAAAATTATATATTTAAATCCGTTCATTAAGTAATTCAAGATGGGTTTTGAAGGGGTGGTATAGATAAAATAAGAATAGTTTAAAATTTTATTAGGAAGGAGAAAATATCCAATATACAAATAAATTATTCGATTTTATTTTTATACCGAGGCTATCTTTAAGGATGTTTTTATTACAAGGTTTGATATTCATTTGAATGATCTGGCTTTGTGAATTTTTATATTTTAAACCAAACTTGACTTATGAAAAAAAAATTGACTTCGGTGGTAAGATCTATGGTATGTCTTTTGGCTACTGTCGGATTTATTGCTTGTGAGGACACGAACTATGTGTACGTGTCCAAAGCTAAGGTCGGTCTGACACCTTCGACCGACATTGTTTTTACAAATGAAGGAGGAGAACGTACGATTGCGGTACGTACGAATCAAAAAGAGTGGACTGTATACTCCGATCAGGATTGGTGTAAAGTGGTCCCCACTCCGGATGGAGATGGCTTTGTGGTGAGTGCCCTCCCTAACTCTACTATTCAATCGTTACCGGAGGCGACTGTTACGGTGAAAACTTCGGCTGATCAGTTGGAGGATAATTTTGCCACGATGAGTTTGAAAGTCAATCAGACCGGATTTAATCTTATTGATTTAAGTGCTGAAGGATGTGCCAATTGTTATGTCGTTTCAGGAGCGGGTTATTATAAATTCGATGCGCGGGTGCAGGGAAAGAGCGGGTTGCCGACAGCTTCCGATTTTTCCTCTTGTTCAGCCGATTGGATTTGGGCTACCCAGGAAGGACTTTTGGTTTTAGAACCAAAGGTTGAAAATGGTTATATTTCATTTGTGTGTAGCGACTTTAAACCGGGAAATGCTGTTATTGCGTTAGTGGAAGGGGGTAAAGTTGTTTGGAGCTGGCACATTTGGTTTACCGACCAGGTGCTGGAAGCCCGCGAACGCAATATGATGTGTGTAAATTTGGGTGCTGTTTCTGATTTACCGGGTGAGGTATCGCAATTTGGGCTTTTCTATCAATGGGGGCGTAAAGATCCGTTTGTTGCTTCTTCCGGTGTAGGGCATTATCCGGATCAGGTCATTTCATCTAATGAAGAAGTTGCGTTTGCTCAAGGTGAGGAAGATGGAGTAAGTTATACTGCCGCTAATATAGTAAATACAAATCTTGTTTCCGATTGGAATGTTTCAAAAGAGAGTGATGCTCATACCCATTCGACTGCTTCGGCCGCCGCTACAACCTTTTTTACTGCAATCAAGGCTTTGCCTAATTACGGGACAGAATGGACGGGAGAAAGTGATCCTTGTCCGCCGGGCTGGCGACTACCGACGAGAACGGAATTGGGTAATTATTTTTCGGGTTCTAACAGTACGATTTCCTGGGAAGATTACAAAGGGGTCATACGCGGCAAAGATTGGATTCCGGCTCAGGGATACCGTAATTTCCAAAATGGACGTCTGACGTTGATAGGTCGTAGTGGCTGGGTGTGGACCAGTGAAACGAATCCCTACGATTTGATGACTGGTTTTAATTATGCTATCGGCTTCGAAGAAGGAGGGTATGCTCGTACGAATATTATGATTACTTATGGATTCAATGTTCGTTGTGCCAAGGAGTAGCAATTCGTCAAACAAAAAATGGAAAATGTTATGAAAAAAATACTAGCTATAGGAATAATAATGGTGGGGTTTTGCTGTATGATGGCTTGCTCGACCAAAGATGAAATCGTAATGGCAGAGGTGACGACACTGCGTTTACTCCCAGATGAAGACGTGGTTTTCGGCGAGGCTGGCGGTAGTCTGGATATTCAGGTAGAAACTAATGGGAAAAACTGGAATGTCGAGGCTTCTCAGGACTGGGTGAAAATTGAATCCTCGGCTCAATCGTTCCGTTTGATAGCGGAAGAAAATACCGGTACTGAGGCGATGCCCCAGGCTGTTGTAACAGTAGTAGCTTCTTCTGGTGACGATACAGATGAAGTTTCGTTTACCGTGTCGCAGGAGGGATCTGCTCCGGCTGTGATGACAATTGAACCAGAGGTAGAATCATTGCGGATTCTGTACAACGGTATTGATGCAGACTTTTATATCAGCAGTAATAAAGTCTGGAAAGCAGAATCCGACCAAACCTGGTGTGTCGTTACAAAAAAAGATGAACATACCTTAGTGATATCGGCGGAAGAAAACAAAACTTTTGAGGCTATGCCTCCTGCTACGGTAACCATCACAGCTGGGGTGGCACCGAATGCTGTGACGAAGAAAATAGATGTGACGCAGGAAGGACGTCCTGAAGTGATCGCTTCCGATTTGAGTGCCGGAGGTACATCGAATTGTTACGTCGTTTCTAAGGCCGGAACGTATATGTTTAATGCTTGTGTGAAGGGAAATAATGCTACCACTCCCGGCATTACGCCTACCACTCTTGCCCCGGTTTCAGCCGAATTGCTCTGGCAGGATTATTATAGCGATGGTAGAGGTATTGCCAACGACATTAGTTATAAGAATGGCTATATTTATTTTACGACCGGAGAAACTTTCCATCCCGGAAATGCTGTCATTGCTGCTAAAGGTGCTAATGGCGAAATACTTTGGAGCTGGCATATCTGGTGTGTGGCCGATTTACAAGCTCACCCCTATAATTCCTATGAGACAGGCACGGAAGCATTTCAGGTACTTGACCGGAATCTGGGTGCTATTTCGAATGAGGTAGGCAGCGATTATGCTTTGGGATTTTATTACCAATGGGGACGCAAGGATCCGTTCCCGGCAGCTGCTGGTAATGGCGATGGCAATAGTCGTAAAGATGGCGATTTGGCCTTCGGATGTAGCGGACCGGACGATTACACCCAACCCGGTTATACGGCTTATACATATGATTCTGTCGGTACGATTATCAATTCGGCCGAAAATATGAAATGGTCTTTTGAGATCGGAGGAAAGCAGATAGAAGATGCTGTACGGAATCCGATGCAGTTTTATTATCAGGTTAGTTATACGCTGACCGACTGGCTTGAAACACCTGATGATAATTTGTGGGGAAATCCTTATGCTAACGGAAAAATATATGTTTTTGATACTTATAAAACTACGGAGATAAGTACAGGGAAAGGGGTGAAAACAATTTATGATCCCTGTCCTGTCGGTTACAAGGTGGCTCCCGGAAATTATTGGAGTGAAGCAGCAGTCGTTTACCAAAAGGCTTTCCAATCTCCGTTGATGACTCCTAATGCGAACTATTACGGGTATGTTTATACAGCGGCTGACGGTGCAAAAGATTGGTATCCGCTGGCAGGACGCCGGCAGAATATTTCAATCAGTCCCGGAAAACTTTACGGTGTAAGCACCACCGGATTTATGTGGGGTTCTTCGCCTGCTGCTGACCCGGCGGAAGCAGCCGATTCCAAAAAACATCAGGCAACCGCTATTTCGGTGTCTCAGACATCGTGGAATCCGGCTTCGGCGATAGCCCGTTCGAACGGTATGCCCGTACGATGTGTAAGGGAATAAATACTGACGGTTAATGGTAAAAAAGGGTAACAAAGGGACGGTCCTTTTGTCACCCTTTTTATGGTAAGTTTTTGTTCTGATCTTTGAAAAAGAGGAGTGACGTTACTACTGTCCCTTTATCCCTTCAACTCTTCTTTGGATTTACTTTGGGTAACCAGGTACACTCCGGAAAATACCAAAACAGCTGCAAGGGGTTTATCCCAACTGAATATGTCTTGCCCGATCGTAATTGCAATAGTCGAGGCAATTAAAGGTTGAGCGTTATTGTACATACTGACCGTTGTCGGGCGTATCCGTTTTAAAGCCATGGGGACAAGGAAATAAGCTAATCCGGTAGCGATGAAGACAATATAACTGATTCGACCTAATACACTCAAGGGGACCGTTTCGGAGAATGCTTTGGCTGTGCCTAAATCCTGCCATCCGAGAGGGAGAGAAAAAAGGGCTGAAAAAAGAAACATCCATTTCATTAAGGTAATAGGACTGTAACGCAAAGAGACTGAGCGGGTAATGATCAGGTAAATACCGTACGTAATGATGTTTATCACACTCAACAAGTTCCCTAGCATTTCGTTAGGACCTTTGGCGGCGCCGGAAGAATGAAAAATAAGAAGTAGTGCTCCGGCTACACCAGCCGCTACACCAGCCGCTTTTTTAAAAGTTATCGGTTCTTTTAACCAAATTGCTGCCATCAGCATAACGACAACGGGGGTCATAGCCGCTATTAAAGAAATATTTACCGGCGATGTGTATTTTAAAGCTGTCGCAAAGGAAAGCTGAGCCCCTACAAGTCCGAATAAGGCTCCGAATAGAAGGGTTACTAAATCTTTTCTACTGACTTTTTCTTTGGGAAAAAAAGAAGCGATTATCCAGAATATCAAGGTCGCAAAAGACATGCGCAAAGCCGTGAGAGCGGTGGGAGAAATCCATACCGGAACGACTGTTTTTGCAATAGGGGTGTTGAGCCCGAAAATAAGATTGGTAAAAAGAATGGCAATATGCCCTTCCCACTTTTCTTTTGTCATAAAGTCGCATTTAGAACGGATTCCCGTTTTCTGCAAAAGTACAACTAATTGCCCGGAAAAGAAAATCCCTTTTTCTATCTCTTTCAGAATGTTTAAACTTTCTACATTCGGGCATTTCCCTTGTAAAAATAAAAAAACAATTGTAACATTGCAGCGCCTTAACCGTTTTAACAATAAAACCGATTTATGAGAAAAATAAAATTAGGTCTTTTACCGCGTATTATTCTTGCAATAGTAGCCGGAATCGTTTGTGGTTTGTTTTTCCCGGATGGATTGGTCCGGATTTTTATAACCATTAATTCTTTATTTGGGAATTTTTTGGGCTTTATTATTCCTTTGCTTATTTTAGGATTAGTCGCTCCGGGTATTGCTGATTTGGGCAAAGGAGCGGGACGGCTTTTGCTGATTACAGCTTTGTTGGCTTATTGTTTTACTTTATTTTCCGGTTTCTTTACTTATTTTACTTGTGATTTCACTTATCCTTGGTTGCTGGATACTGCAGAGACCCTTACCCCTTTAGGAGAAGAGGAAGTAAAAGCACTTACGCCGTATTTTACGATCGAAATGCCCCCTTTAATGGGTGTGATGACCTCTTTGATTTTGGCTTTTACCCTGGGATTAGGAATGTCTGTTATTTCCGGAGATAAGTTGAAAGGTATGATGGAAGATTTCAAAGATATTATCAATGTCGTGATTATGTCTGTCATTATCCCACTTTTGCCTTTGTATATTTTCGGTATATTTTTAAATATGACCAATTCCGGTCAGGTGGCAGGTGTAATGGGAGTTTTTGTAAAGATTATTTTGGTCATTTTTGTTATGACTGTAATTCTGCTTTTTCTTCAATTCTTTATTGCCGGTTTAGTCGGAAAAGCGAACCCTTTTCATTTATTTAAAAATATGTTACCAGCTTATATGACGGCTTTGGGTACGCAATCGTCGGCAGCTACAATTCCTGTGACTTTGGAACAAACCATAAAGAACGGAGTGCGTCCTGAATTAGCAGGTTTTGTCATACCCCTTTGTGCTACTATTCATTTGTCGGGTAGCACGATGAAAATTGTTGCCTGTGCGATGGCCATTATGCTGATGTCCGGAATGGAGATACATTTTGGACAATTTGCCGGTTTTATCATGATGTTAGGTATAGCTATGGTGGCGGCTCCGGGAGTGCCCGGAGGAGCTATTATGGCCGCTTTGGGTTTATTGCAGTCCATGTTGGGTTTTGATGAAACCGCCCAAGGCCTGATGATTGCCCTTTATATTGCAATGGATAGTTTCGGTACGGCGACCAATGTAACGGGTGACGGTGCCATAGCAGTAATCATAAATCGTATTTATAAAGGCAGGGAAAGCTGAGTTTTACTTTCCTCCGATCGAATATAACAGAAGCCGTCTGCATGAGGACGGCTTCTGTTCAGTAAGAATTTATGAGAAAATTTAAGTTTATAAGTTTGGTTTTTCAGTTACAACTTGTCCGTCGAATAAATTGATGATCCGATGGGTAAAAGAGGCATCGTGTTGAGAGTGAGTAACCATCACAATGGTAGTTCCTTCTTTATTTAATTCGGTCAAGAGATTCATGACTTGTATACCGTTTTTAGAATCCAGGTTACCGGTAGGTTCGTCGGCAAGGATCAGCTTCGGACCGGCCACTACGGCACGAGCTATCGCTACACGTTGTTGCTGACCTCCGGATAATTGTTGCGGAAAATGTTTCGCCCGGTGACTGATCTGCATCCGTTCGAGCATCCGGTTGACTTTTTCTTTTCTTTCGGAGGCCTTCATCTTTAGATAAATCAGAGGTAGTTCGATATTTTCGTATACATTCAATTCGTCAATCAGATTGAAACTTTGGAATACGAAACCGATATTTCCTTTACGAACCATTGTACGTTGTCTTTCTTTTAAAGCCCCTACTTCTTTTCCGTCAAAATAGTATTTTCCGGAAGTCGGATTATCCAATAAACCAACGATATTCAATAAAGTAGATTTACCACACCCGGAAGGTCCCATGATGGCAACAAATTCTCCCTCCTTAATGTGGATAGAGACATTGTTTAAAGCCGTAGTTTCCACTTCTTCCGTACGGAAAACTTTATTCAGATTTTCTATTCTTATCATATATTTCTTTTTTAAATCTTTTTTTCATCTTCTCGTCAAAAGCATAGCTATTTTTGTGCCAAAGTACGTAATTATTTAAGATACAGGATGGTAAATGAAAAGAGAAAAGCGTTATGTGTAAAAAAAATGGACACCTTCTGTCTTGTTTTTTTACACTTGCTTTTATTATTTACTTTGGAAAGAGGAAATAAAAAATTATTCAAAACTATTTTTAGTATATGCAGAAAGTTTATTTAATTTGCATACCGAAAAGTATAAATATGAACACTCCGAGAAATGTAATTGTCAACAAGGCTTTTTTTGAGTTTTTAAATAAAGGCTATAAAGCTTGTACGCTTAAAAATCTGGAGCAGATAACCGGTTTGACAAAGGGGGCTTTTTACTATTATTTCAAAAACAAAGAAGAAATATTAAAAGAAGGTTTGGAGCGTTATGCTATGGTGATAGAGGATATTGATGAAGCCGCATTTCATCAGATTCGTTCGTTAAAAGAATATATAGAAGTCGTCTTACAAGAAAAAGAAAGACGGGCGCAGCAACTGAGAGAGTTATTCGGTACGTTTATTATTGAAGAATTTTATTTTCAGTTGGTTTTGGAAATAGAGTTTTTATTTCCGGTATACCGGCAGAGAATAGATGCTTTGTTAAAAAATCGTTTGGCTCGTTGGGAAGAAATGATTATAAAAGCAAAACAACAGGAAGAGATTCTCAATTCATTGGATACTTCTGTATTGGCCCGGAATTTGATGTCGGTTCCTATGAGTATGGTAAATATTGAATTGATGAGTGCTGATTTGAGTTATGCTTTTTCAGATATGCGTATGCAATTTGAACAATATTATATGTTGATAAAAAAGTAATGGTAAATACCCGAATTCTGATTATAGAAAAGGCTTTTTTGCTGTTTTTAAAAAAAGGATTTAAAGCCGTGAAGTTAAGTGATATAGAAAAAGCTGTCGGTATCACGAAGGGAACTTTTTATTACCATTTTAGCAGCAAAGAAGAAGTTTTGAAAGAAGGCCTGATTCGTTATTACGATATGATAGATAAGCAACGGACGATGGAATTCAATAGCATTACGACCTTGAGGGAATATGTTGATTTGACTATCCGAAAGATGTCTGGCATTCATAATTATACGGCCAAGTCGTTCAATAGTGAGATTCCTGAAGTATTGTCTCTTTCTTTGTTGGTGGAGGTCATTGCTTTATTTCCCGAACTGAAGAAAGTTACCATTATTTCTAAAATGCAGCGACTGTCGAAATTGGAACAATTGATTCTGGAGGCTAAAAAGAGAGGGGAATTACGGAAGGATGCGGATACTTCGGTTTTAGCTAAGAATATACTCAATATCAGTGCTGGTATGGTAAATTATTTAGTTATGCATCAGGATATATCTTATGCTCTTTCCTCTATGCGGTCGCAATATGAGCAGTTGTACGCTTTGGTTTCCGTACCCTCTTTTTAGGGACTGTTACATACCGGAAAGTATAAAATAGAACCTTTGATAAAAAAGGGAAACGGACTCTAAATAAATGATTACGTAGATTGAAGTGAATTTAAAGAAGAAAAGTGAATATTTGGATTTAAACCCTGAAAAGATGATAAGAGTATTTGTCTGTACGGTTTTATTATTGTCCGGTTTGAGTATAAAGGCTCAGACAGGGTTCAGTTTGCAGGATTGCCGGAATCTGGCTATAGAGAATAATAAGAGATTGAAAATAGCCGATGAGGAAATTTTGGCGGGTTTGGCACAAAAGGAGGAAGCCTTTACGAAGTATCTTCCGGGGGTAGATGCGGCAGGGGTTTATATGCGGAATCAAAAAAAGATTCATTTACTGGAACAGGATGCTTATTTGCCGGTGGGGGCTATTCAGGAGGGAACTTGGAAGCCTAGGCCCGATCAGGTGCAGATTGTAAACGGACAGCCGGTGCCGAAAGATTATGCCTTGTTACCGAAAGAGGCGATGACGGTTGACGACCGGAATACGGCTCTCTTGCAGTTGGGGTTGATACAAGCTGTATATATGGGTGGTAAAATACGGGCTTATAATCATCTGGCGGGACTTTCCTTGCAATTGGCATACAGTAAGCGGGAACTGGAACTTCAAAATGTGATCGAAACGGCCGATGAAGCTTATTGGCAGGTCGTTTCTCTTATTAATCGTAAAAAGTTGGCTGAAAAATATGTGGAGGCTCTGAAAAAGTTTGAACACGATATCGATTTAATGTATAAAACCGGATTGTCCACGAAAGCCGATGTACTTTCTGTAAGAGTAAAGTTAAATGAAGCTGAAATGCAGCAGTTGCGGGTAGAAGACGGTTTAAGCCTTTCCCGTATGCGCTTGAATCAGGTATGTGGTTTGAGTACCGATACGATTTTTCCGTTAAGGGACGAAAATATAGAAGGAAACGGATTGCCGAATATTGAACAGTTGCCTTTGGAACAGGTTTATGCAAAACGTCCGGAAGTGATCGGTCTGGAGTTGGCTACCCAGATGTATAAGAAAAAAGAGAAAATAGCTCTTTCCCAATATTTACCTACAGTGGCTTTAACAGCAAATTACCTGACGATGGCTCCTTCTTTTTTCGATGGAATCAGCACCAAGTTCGACGGCATGTGGAGTGTGGGTATTGGCGTAAAAGCTCCTATTTTTCATTGGGGAGCTTCCCGTAAGAGTTTGAGAAATGCCCGCGCTCAGACAGGTATTATGGAATATCGCTTGTTGGAAGCGAAAGAACAAATTGAGTTGCAGGTCAGGCAGTCGGAATTTAAAATAAAAGAAGTGGCTAAAAAACTGGAAATGGCTGGGAATAATCTAGAAAGGGCGGATGAAAATCTGAAATTGGCGAACCTCGGCTTTCAGGAAGGTACTATTCCGGTGTCCAATGTGTTGGAAGCTCAGGCTGCTTGGTTGTCAGCCCATGCCGAGCTTATCGATTCCCGTATAGAAATGAAATTATGTGAAGTTTATTTACAAAAAGCTTATGGTATTTTAGGACAAGAGAATTAATACATAATGAATTATATTCAAATAGGATGGAAAAGAAAGAAAAAAATAAGTTAGCCGTATTTTTGGGGGTCATCGGGCTCGTATTGTTCGTCGTGATCCTTGCTTTTATTTTTTGGAATCCCTTACCGGAAGTGATTCAAGGAGAAGCAGAAGCAACGGTGGTGAGAATTTCCGGGAAGGTGCCCGGACGTATTGAAGAATTCAGGGCAAATGAAGGAGAGCCGGTACGTAAAGGGGATACTTTGGTCATTTTGGATAGCCCGGAAGTGTTAGCCAAATTTGAACAGGCAATGGCTGCAGAAAAAGCAGCCCGGGCGATGAATGAAAAAGTGGACAAAGGATCGCGTTCCGAACAGTTATCTATGGCTTACCAAAATTGGCAAAAGGCACTAGCAGCTCTTGAGATTGCCCGTAAATCGTATGAACGGGTGCAATCCTTGTTTGAAAATGAGGTGGTATCTGCGCAAAAACGGGATGAAGCTGAAGCAAACTATAAGGCGATGCAAGCTACCGAAAAGGCTGCTCATGCTCAGTATGAGATGGCGAAAAACGGAGCTCAACGGGAGGATAAACTGGCAGCGGAAGCACAAGTAAACCGGGCCCGTGGAGCTGTTGCGGAAGTGGAGTCTTATATCAATGAAACTTTTCTGATATCTCCTATCGACGGAGAAATTTCCGAACGTTACCCCAAAGTCGGAGAACTGGTGGGAACAGGTGCTCCTATTATGGATGTAATGGATCTGGAGGATATGTGGGTGTCGTTCAACATCCGCGAAGATTTGTTGGGAGATATCCGGATGGGGGAAACTTTTACGGCTGTTATTCCTGCTTTGAACAATCGCGAAGTGACTTTAAAGGTGACCTATATGAAGGATAGGGGAAGTTATGCTGCCTGGAGGGCGACCAAAACAACCGGACAGTTTGATGCTAAGACCTTCGAGGTGAAAGCCGTCCCTACGGAAAAGGTGGAAGGTTTCCGTCCTGGAATGAGCGTATTGAAAAAAAGATAAAATGCCTGACTGAGGACGATATCTTTTGAAGAATAGAGAATCTGTTATCCGATATTAATCCGAAATTGGAAATGGGAGTGATCACCATAATGAAACGGGAAATAAGGCAGTTGGCTTTTCGCCGGATCTATCTCTTTATGATTGTAATAGCTCCGGTTTTGTGCTTTCTCTTTTTTGCCGATTTATTCAAAGGAGGAGTACCTGTAAATTTACCGGTAGCCGTTGTGGACCTGGATAACACTTCCGTATCTCGTTCTTTGACCCGTTCTTTGGATGCTTTCGGGCAAACGGAAATTGTCATGAAGGCAGAGAATTTTACAGAAGCCCGGAAAGCTATGCAGGAAGGAAAAATCTATGGAATATTTCTTATCCCTGCTCATTTTCAGCGGGATGCTTCTTCCGGAAAGGAGCCAGTGCTTTCTTTTTATACAAACGATTCTTATATTTTGCCGGGTTCTTTGATATATAAGGATATGCGTTTACAGGCGGCATTGGCTAACGGAGCCGTTCAACGGGCACTTTTACAGGCAAAAGGGATGACAGAACCTCAGCTTTCTGCCCGCCTGAACCCGGTAGCGGTAGACATACACCCTTTGAATAACCCTTGGTTGAGTTATGCTATATATTTATCTAATATTTTAATGCCTGCCTTTATCAGTATGTTTGCTATGTTCACCCTGGTATTCAGTATAGGAGAAGAATTGAAGAGGGGAACGGCATGCGAATGGATGAGACTTAGCCGGCATTCTATAGGAGTCGCTATAGCAGGGAAAGGAATAACACAGTTGTTATTATTTTTGATAACCGGGACTTTTTGTCTGGTGTTGTTATATCGTTTTTTGCATTTCCCTTTGAACAGCGGATTTTTTCCCATGTTTTTAGCTATGTTTTTATTAATTGCTGCTTCTCAGGGATTCGCTTTGTTGATGGTGGGGATCTTTCCTCGCAACCGGTTGGCACTGAGTAGTTGTGCACTTTGGGCCGTACTTTCTTTTTCGATTAGCGGTTTTACTTTTCCGGTACGTTCTATGCCCGAGCCGATGCAATGGTTTGCCAATCTTTTTCCCATGCGGCATTACTTTTTGCTCTATGTCGATCAAGCTTTAAACGGAGTTCCGATGGAATATTCCTGGTCGTCTTATGTAGCCTTGGGAATATTTATCCTATTGCCGGTTTTGGTTTTATCCCGCTTGAAAGCGCAATTTGTGAGAAATGTGTATTTATCCTGAGGAGAGGAAATCTTTGTGAAGGAACAGAAAAGATGAAGAAGATAATTTATAATATTTGGTACGTATGGAAAAAGGAACTGAAAGCAGTTGCCGCAGATAGTGCTGTACTTACTTTTTTTGTGGCTCTTCCCCTGTTCTATCCGGTCCTATATACTTATATTTATAGTAATGAGGGAGTATTTAAAGTGCCTGTAGCCGTTGTCGACCGGGACAATTCTTATGAAAGCCGCGCATTTATCCGGGCCTGGAATGCTTCTTCAGGGGTGGATGTCGTGGCCCGTTGTGCCGATATGGAAGAAGCCCGTCGTTTATTGTGGAAAAAACAAATCTATGGGATATTGGAAATACCGGCCGATTTTAGTCATCGGCCTATAAACGGAGAACAGGCTCACGTTTCTCTCTATTGTGATATGGGAGGCTTGTTGAATTATAAAGCTTTGTTACAGGCTGCCAGTAATGTGGCTGTCGGGATGGGAAGGATTGTTCAATTGGAAGGTTTACCTTATGCTTCTCCTGTCCGACAAGAGCAGACTGTTGCTCCTGTCCAGATGACGGAGGTTAAATTGTTTAATCCCCAAAGCGGATATGCAACTTTTATTATTCCTGCGATTCTGATATTGGTGATACAGCAATCTTTGTTGCTGGGAGTAGGAACTATAGCCGGAACGGGGCGGGACCGCAACCGCTTTCGGGCGATGTTGCCCTTCAATGTGCACTATGAGCATCCCTTCCCGGTCGTAATGGGAAAGGCTTTGGCTTATCTGCCGATTTATGCTTTTGTTGCTATATGGATTTTTGTCGTAGTCCCCGGAATGTTTAATTTGACTCGTATCGGTGAAAAATGGGATTTTTTCTTGTTTATTTTACCTTTTTTGTTGGCTTGTATTTTCTTTGCCATGACTCTTTCTTTTTTATGCAAAGAACGGGAAACTCCTTTTTTGATTTTTGTCTTTACTTCTGTTCCCTTGATGTTTATTTCAGGTATTTCCTGGCCTGTTACTTCTATACCGGATTATTGGGTCGCTTTTTCGAAAGTTTTTCCTTCCACTTACGGTATCGAAGGTTATGTGAAAATCAATAGTTTGGGAGCAACCTTCGGAGAGGTAAGCCGTGAATTTAATAGTTTGTGGGTATTAACCGCTTTTTATTTTCTTTTGGCATATTTATTGTATGATCGGGAAATAAGAATTTTAAAGTCGCGTCGTCTGAAAGTTAAGTAGGCCGTAGACGAGGAACGGAAGTTTTTAAGTGTGCAACAGGATGTTCCCAGCGATAATTTTTCTTTTCGCTCGTGATTTTAAATAAGCGGGACTTTGGGATTCAAAATCCGGAAAGTGTAGTGGTTTAAAAGGTGTGTATAGGAAATTCCCTTGTGTTTTAACTCTGAAAAAATAATCAGGAAAAGGGAATTTTGTATGACAGCTGGAAATAAAATTATAATCATATGAAATGTCATTTTTATTATTTTCTTCTGGGTATGTCTGTTTTGGGTGTGGCTTGTCATTCGGATAAAGCTGTAAAAGACACGACTGTTACAGTAAAAACAGAAGTGGTAAAAAATTATCAGGACGAGTTGTATATTACTTATCCGGGAAAGGTAAAACCGGCTTCGGATGTTAATTTATCATTCCGGGTAGCCGGACCTATCTTGCGTATACCGGCGGAAGCAGGAGCTTTCGTGAGAAAGGGAGAATTGATTGCAGAAATCGATCCCCGGGATTACGAAGTGCAATTTTCGGCTACGGAGGCGGAGTACAAACAGGTTAAGGCTGAAGCCGAGCGGGTAATAGAGCTTTATAAACGCAATAGCGTACCGGTAAATGATTACGACAAAGCCGTTTTCGGGCTTCAGCAGATTACGGCTAAATATAAGGCTCATCAAAATGCTCTTCAGGATACGCGGATGCTGGCTCCTTTCGACGGATATATCCAGAAAAAATATTTTGATGCACATGAAACGGTAAGTGCCGGTATGCCGGTGATTTCGATGATTAATAATAGTTATTTCGAAGTAGAGATAGATATTCCTTCCAGTGATTATGTCCGTCAACCGTATTTTAAAGCTTTTTCCTGCACCTTTGATGTTTTTCCGGGAAAAGTTTTTCCTTTGGAGCTCATCGAGATTACCCGCAAGGCAAATTTAAACCAGCTTTATCGGATGCGGCTGAGGTTGCGAACTGTTTCAGGAGTGGATATCGCTGCAGGTATGAGCGTTAATGTGACGATCGAATATACGCCGGACGAGGTGACCTTAACCTCTGTGCCAGTGAGTGCTCTTTTCGAGTATGAAGGAGAATCCGCCGTCTGGATATATGATGCTCGTACAGGAGAAGTGCACCGGCGTGCTGTAAAAACAGGAAAGTTTTTGAAAACCGGGGAAGCTGTGATCTATGAAGGTTTAAATGCCGGAGAAATTATTGTGTCGGCTGGTGTGCATAGTTTGGAGGAAGGTATGAAAGTAAAGATGTTGAGGCCCCTGTCGAAAACAAATGTAGGAGGCTTGTTGTGAATCAGAAAAAGAAAGAGATATTTACTGTAGAAGAGAATTTAGGGATTTCGGCAGGATAATGTTTTAATTAAAAAGTAAGAGAATGACAATAACGGAATATGCCCTGAACAATAGAGCTTTGATGAAATTTTTTATCGCCGTTTTGGTGGTAGGCGGAATTTTTGCTTTTCTATCGATGAGTAAACTGGAAGATCCCGAGATCAAGGTCAAGCAGGCGATGGTGATTACGGTTTATCCGGGAGCTTCTGCCCATAAAGTAGAATTAGAGGTCACAGATGTATTGGAAAAGTCGATTCGTTCGATGGGAGAAATTGATAACATTCAGTCCCGTTCTTTAGCCGATGTTTCCCAGATTACCGTCGAAATGAAAAGTACAGTCAATCCGGAAGAGTTGGAACAACAATGGGATATGCTGAGGCGTAAAGTGACAAATGCTCAGGCCAGTTTGCCAGATGGAGTTCGTCCTTCTGTGGTAATGGATGATTTTGGGGATGTATACGGTATGTTTTATGCCATGACGACCGATGGTATAGCGGATGAAGAACTGATCGATTATGCACAATTAGTAAAACGGGAATTGCAGGATATTGAAGGAGTGCGGAAGGTTGAAATATACGGGGACAGAAAGCCTTGTATCAATATCGAAATTATCCGGGATAAGATGGCCAATCTGGGCGTACATCCTTTGGAGGTTTTGTCAACCCTTAATAATCAGAATAAAACGGTTTATCCCGGTTATTTTGACAGTGGAGATGAACGGATCAGGGTAGCGGTAAGCGACGATTATAAATCGATAGAAGATATTCAAAATCTGATTATTCAGGGGCACGAACAGGACCAGCTGCGCTTGGGAGATATTGCTTCTGTCACCCGGGGGTATGATACTCCTTCGCGTAACCAAATGCGTTACGATGGGGCAAGAGCTTTGGGAGTATCAGTATCTATGGAAAAAGGGGGGAATGTAGTCGACTTGGGAAAAATCGTCGATCGGAAATTAGAGCAATTAAAACAATCCCGTATTCCGGTGGGAATAGAATTTCAAAAAGTATTCTTTCAGCCGGACCAGGTAAGAGATGCAATCGGTATTTTTATGGTTAATCTGGTAGAATCCATATTCGTAGTGATTCTTATTCTGATGCTGACAATGGGATTCCGGAGCGGAGCTATTATTGGAGCAGGGTTGTTGATTATTGTATTGGGGTCTTTTGTGGTCTTGTATCTTTTTGACGGGACCATGCAACGGGTGTCGTTGGCAGCTTTGATTGTTGCCATGGGGATGTTGGTGGATAATGCCATTGTTATCATTGATGGCATTCAGGTTGATTTGGAAAGGGGTGTTCCAAAGCCGGCTGCTTTGGTCAATATTGTGAAAAAAACCGCTATGCCATTATTGGGAGCTACTTTGATAGCTATTCTGGCTTTTTTACCCATTTTTATGTCACCTGATACAACCGGGGAGTATGTAAGGGATTTGTTTATTGTGTTGGCGGTGTCCTTGTTGTTGAGTTGGATATTGGCTTTGACACAGATCCCCATGCATGCCGATCGCTTTTTAAAAGTGAAGGCCCGGAAAGATAAAGATTTGTTCGATAGCCCGATTTACCGGAAATTCCGGACTTTATTGTCCTATATGTTGTGGCATAAGAAGTTGGCGATAGGCGTTACCGTTTTACTTTTGGGATTAAGTGTTTACTTATACCGCTATATACCGCAGGGCTTTTTCCCGGATTTGAGTTATTCCCAGCTTTATATTGAATACAGTATGTCAGAGGGCACACGGACGGAGCGATTGAAAGCCGATCTGGAAAAAGTGGAAAAGTATTTGTTGAGTTACCCGGGTATTACGCATGTGACAACTAGTATAGGAGGCACTCCTTCCCGTTATAATTTAGTTCGTTCGATAGCAGAACCTTCCATGAGTTATGGGGAGTTAATTGTAGATTATACAGATCCGGATGCTTTGAAAGCTTCTATTCCAGTTCTGCAGGAAGAATTAACACAGAATTTTCCGGATGCTTATGTGCGGATTAAACGATATAATCTGATGTACGAGAAGTTTCCGGTAGAGTTGATGTTTACCGGGCCCGATCCGGCTGTGTTGAAAGAATTGTCCGCAAAGGCGGAACGGATTATGAAGGATGAACCTTCCGCTATGTTGGTACGGAACGACTGGGAACCGATGAAGCCAGTGCTGACGGTAGATTATCATCAGCCAGTAGCCCGGACTGCCGGCTTATCCCGTTCCGATATCGGAGTTTCCATGTTAGCGGCTACCGATGGTATGCCTGTAGGATCTTTTTACGAAGGGACACATTCTTTGCCTATTTATATCAAAAGTGTAGATAATAAAGGAGAAAAACTGGAATCCTTGAATAATATTCCTGTCTGGAGTATGATGCCTTCTATGGCGGCAATAAGTGGGGAGACATTAAAAGGATTGTTAATGGGAACGATTAAATCAGAGGAGCTTTTGTCGGAAACAATCGGTTCAATTCCTTTGAATCAGGCGACAAGGGGGATTCAAATCTGTTGGGAAGATCCGGTAGTAAGGCGCTATAACGGGCAACGGGCTATAAAAGCACAGTGCAATAATGCTCCGGGGCACACGGCTGCTGAAGTTCGGGCCGCTTTAATGGAAAAAACCGATACCATTACTTTACCGGAAGGTTATTCAAAACAATGGTTAGGTGAATATAGAGCCAGTAGCGAGTCTACCAAATATCTTTTCCGGAGTTTGCCGTGGGCTGTGATTCTGATGGTGGCTATTTTGATCATGTTGTTTAAGGATTTTAAAAAACCGGCTATTATTTTACTCTGTTTGCCTTTGGCCATTATTGGAATTGTATTCGGGATGCTGCTGAGCGGAAAGGACTTCGGTTTTGTTGCTATTGTCGGAGCTTTGGGATTGATCGGAATGATGATAAAGAACGGAGTAGTCCTATTGGATGAGATTACCTTACAGATACAATCGGGAAAGGAACCTCATCAAGCGTTGCTGGATTCCTCTTCTTCCCGTTTCCGCCCGGTGATGATGGCTTCCTTGACGACTATAGTGGGAATGATTCCTTTGTTGGGAGATGACCTTTTCGGTTCTCTGGCGGTTACGATTATGTCGGGATTATTGATCGGATCGGTGATTACTTTAGTGTTCATTCCGGTATTGTTTTCTCTTTTTTTCCATATAAAAGGGAAAAGACAAGAATAATAGTAAATAAATGTGTTTAAGATAAATAAAATGAAAACACTGTTGACAGTATTTTTGCTTTTGCAAGTTTGTTTTTTGCAGGCACAGACAGCGCTTGATTTGCAGAAGTGCAGGAGTATGGCTTTGGAAAACAGTAAGAAAATGGCAATAGCCGGTCAGCAAGCTCTAAAGGCAAATTATGATAAAAAAGTTTACCGGGCTAATTTCTTTCCGAAAATTTCGGCTATGGGAATGTATGCCTATATGCAAAAAGATTATTCTTTTAAAATTGACGGAGGCTATTTGCCTACCTTTGTACCGGATGCTTCCGGGCAGTTAAAACCAAATTATCTGATCCATCCCGTTACCGGTAAACCGGTTGTCGGAGCGGACGGCATGCCTGTATTTAACCAATACGCTTTTATGCCGGATATTGCTTTATCGCTGGGATTGGATCATGCTTATACGGTAGGAGGTGTTCTGGAACAGCCCTTGTATATGGGAGGAAAAATTCGTTCCGCTTTTCGTATGGCTTCCTTGGGGGTCGATATGGCCCGTTTGAATATAAAATATAGTCGGGCTGAGGTGATTACAGAGGTTGATGAAGCTTACTGGCAATATCTGAAAGTAAAAGAATTGGTGTTGTCTGCTTCAAAATATAAGGAGGTCGTGGGAGAATTAGTAAAGAATCTTACAGATGCCTATCAGACGGGAATGGCTTTTCGCAACGATTTATTGAAAGCACAGGTAAAATACAATGAGGCGGAGTTGATGTTGCAAAAAGCCAGACATGGGGAAACATTGGCGGGCATGAATTTATGCCGGATAATTGGAATAGACCTTTACAGTGATTTGCAAATCCGGGATTCTTTACAGGACGGTTTAACTCCGGGCGTATTGGAGGGGAATCCGGGTATTATAGGACGACCCGAATATAATCTGTTGGAGAAGGAGATTGAATTGAAGAAAAAACAGGTGGATTTAACCCGTTCTGATTTCTTACCTCAATTGGGGATTTCCGCTTCTTATGGATATACGGATGGAATTACGGTGAATGGTACATCCGACGGAATGTCGTCTTTTATGGCTATTGCTTCTTTAAAAGTACCGGTGTTTCATTGGAACGAAGGGCGGAATAAAGTAAAAGCGGCCCGCTCTGAACAGGAAATAAGTGAATTGAAGAAAGAAGATATGGTGCAATTGATGCAACTGGAAGCAGCCCGGGCTCGTTTCAATGTAGAAGATGCGGTTAGCCGGGTGGAAATGACCCGTAAATCTTTACTTCAGGCGGAGGAAAATCGGACAGTCAGTAAAAACCGCTACGAGGTGGGCATGGAAAATCTGACAAATTATATGGAAGCTCAGGCACAGTGGCAGAAAGCCTGGAGCGATTGGATCGATGCTAAAGCTGAATTACGTTTGAGTGAAACTCATTACTTAAAAGCTACAGGTCGTTTAACGGAGTAACGACTTTTTAAAAGTTTTGCAAAGAGGCTATCCTTAAAGATAAAGTTTTGACTTTTTGAAGATTAGCGTTCCTTTTTTGGAGCGGTTCAGTGTAATACTGATGGGCTTGGACTAAAATTCCGGATTTATATTTATCTATTAGAACCCGGGACTGATCAAAGAACAGAAAGATGTTGCTGATCAGGCTTAGAATGCCATTCGTTCGTACAAAAAGTTTTTTAGGATAGCCTCTTTTTCATGCTGCCTTTAAGAAGAAGCTTCATTAGGCTGGGTTTCCGAAGCTGGAAGTATTTTCTTGGTTTTTTTTACCAGATTTCTTAAGTAAAATAACTGGACGGTTTCTGGCGATACTTTGTATTTCCGTGCAATTTTTTGAAAAGAGAGTCCTTCTGCGCGGAATTGAAAAATTTCGTCAATGTGTTCGTATAATTTACTGGTACTGATACTTCCTTTCGGTCTTCCCAATTTTATACCAGCAGCCCGCCTTCTCGCCAAAGCTTCTCTGGTGCGTTGAGAAATCAATGTACGTTCAATTTCTGCACAAAGGCCGAAAGCAAAGGCAAGTACCTGGCTATTGATAGAAGTGTCGAATTTGTATCCTTCTTTAATGCTGTGGATGGTAATTCCTTTTTCAATAGACTGATGAATAATGTTCATGATGTTTAGCATTTTACGACTTAAACGAGACACTTCAGTGATGATCAGAATATCCCCTTGCTGCAACCTTTTCAATAACGTTCCCAACTGACGTTCATTTTCTTTTTTGGTGCCGCTGACGGTTTCTGTACACCAGGTCGTAACTTGCATATCCTGCTTCCGACAAAAATTAAGCACTTCGCTTTTTTGATTCAGAATCGTTTGTTTATCTGTACTGACACGCAGATAAGCAGCTACAATTTGTTTCCTTTCCATTTTTTGTTTTTTTCCCAAGTTGATAATATATAAGTAATTAAAAGTCGTATCTACACCGGATAACGAATTCAATACAATATTTGTTGCCGATTGATAGAAAAATGCGATGTCTGTAAACACCTGTTACAGAGTGTCGGTATTTCTATACGGCTTTTGTACAAAAAGTGAAAAGAAGTGATCTACTCCTTTTTTTTATGAAGTAAAAAGAAATGATGAGATGCTGCATATTTAACCTTGTTAAAAAAAATAACCTACTACAAATATAGAAAAAGTTTTAATTAATAATTGGACTAATGTTATAGAATTGAAAATGTCTTTTTTAGTCGTTAAAATGTAACAACTGTGCCTTCAGATAAGTATATATAAACGTTTTATTCTTTTAGCTTTTGTAAAAATGATAGAATGATATATGGAAAAGACATTTATCCGGCTTGTAATAATAGTAGGGCTTGTATTTATAGGGGGAGCATGCCGTCAAAAAACTGCTCCTTTGACGATTTCTCAATTGGTAAAAACTTCGGAAGTGAAAGCTTATCAGGGATTGTTTAAAATTACTTATCCAGGTAAATTACAGGCGGCTTCCGATGTGAAGTTGGCTTTTCGGGTAGCCGGTCCGATTAAGGATATTTATGTACAGGAAGGAGAATACGTCAGAAAAGGGAAATTATTAGCCCGTTTGGATCCCCGTGATTATCAGCTTCAATACGATGCTGCCCAAGCCGAATATATACAAGTTAAAGGCGAATCGGAACGAATCATGCAATTGTATCAGAAAAAGAGTATTCCCGTCAATGAATACGATAAAGCAGTGGCAGCTTTGAAACGGGTGTCCGCTTTGTATAACGGACAAAAAAATGCGCTGGAGGACACTCGTTTGAGGGCTCCTTTTGACGGTTATATTCAGAAAAAGTATTTCGATGCTTATGAAATAGTGAATCAGGGAACTCCCGTGTTATCTATGATTAACAACGATTATCTGGAGGTAAGCGTCGATATCCCTTCTGTGGATTACATCCGTCAGGAAGATTTTGCTGAATTTTATTGTGTAGCCGATGTCTATCCAGAGGATATTTTACCTCTTGAGTTTCTGGATATTACCCGTAAAGCCAATTTTAACCAATTGTTTAAAGCCCGGTTTCGATTGAAACGGGAACAAAGACAAAAATTGAATCTGGCCGCAGGCATGAGTGTCAGTGTGACGATTCAATATACTCCTTCTGCTGAAAATTTAGCTATTATTCCGATATCGGCTTTATTCTGGAGAGATTACCGCTCTTATGTATGGCTTTTCGACGAAAACGACGGCAAAGTGAAGATGATGCCGGTAGAAGTGAAACGGGTATTGAAGGATGGGGAAGTGATTGTGGAATCGGATTTGCGTCCCGGAGAATCAATCGTTTCTGCCGGAGTGAATGATCTGAAAGAAGGACAGGTGGTCAGAGTGTTACCTCCTGTCCCGCCTTCCAATGTCGGTAAACTTTTGTGATACAATTCCGCGTTTGATTCTTAACTATTCAATTTTCAGATATGAATTTTACCGAATATGCATTAAAAAACAAAGCTTTAGTATATTTCTTCGTTGTGGTACTTGTTGTCGGGGGGATTTATTCTTTTATGACGATGAGTAAGCTGGAAGACCCTGCTATTACTGTAAAACAGGCAATGGTTGTTACGGCTTATCCCGGAGCAAATGCTTATCAGGTGGAGCTGGAAGTGACCAACGTATTGGAAGAGTCTATCCGTTCTATGGGCGATCTGGATCATGTAGAATCCCGTTCTATGGATGACGTTTCGGAAATATTGGTGGAGTTGAGCAGTACTGTACCATTGGATGAATTGCAGCAAAATTGGGATATCCTACGCCGCAAAGTTGCAAATGTACAATCCCAGCTTCCCAAAGGAGCACAACCTTCTTTGGTTATGGACGATTTCGGGGATGTATACGGAATGTTTTATGCCATGACTTCCCAGGGCTTCGGTTACCAGGAAATGATCGATTATGCACAATTGGTGAGACGAACCGTCTTGGATATAGACGGAGTGAGTAGTGTGGATATTTATGGAGAACGTCAGTCCTGTATAGATATCCGGATATTGGAGGACAAGATGGCTAATTTGGGTGTGCATCCTGCCGAGGTGATTCTGACGCTTAATAACCAGAATCAAACGGTTTATTCCGGTTATTACAATAGCGGAGAAAAACGGATCCGAGTAGGAGTAAACGGAAACTTTACCGATATTAATGATATTCGGAATTTGTTGATACGAGGGCATGAGGAGGACGAACTTCGCCTTGGAGATATTGCAGACATCGCCAAAGGATATGTCGAACCGGCCCGGGAAGGAGTGCTGTACGATACTCTCCCTGCTATTGCTATTTCTATCGCCATGCAAAAGGGTGGGAATATCATTCAGCTCGGTACGAAAGTCGATCAGAAACTGGCGGAATTGAAAGAAAATATTATTCCGGCCGGGATTGAGTTTCAAAAAGTGTTTTTCCAGCCTACCCGGGTGAAGGAGGCAATAAATGTGTTTATGGTCAACCTCATAGAATCAGTATTGATCGTTATTTTTATCGTAATGCTGTCGATGGGGTTCAGGAGCGGTTATATTATTGGAGCGGGACTGGTCATTGTCGTACTGGGCTCTTTTGTCGTACTGCATATGATGCATGGCACTTTACAACGGGTTTCCCTGGCTTCTTTTATCATCGCTATGGGAATGCTGGTGGACAATGCCATTGTGATTGTAGACGGTATTATGTTCGATTTGCAGAAAGGAGTAAAAAAGCCGGCAGCACTGGTGAATATCACGAAGAAAACTGCTTGGCCCTTATTAGGAGCTACTACTATCGGAATTCTGACGTTCTTGCCTATTTTTCTTTCTCCGGATACCACGGGAGAATATGTACGGGATCTGTTTATTGTGTTGGCGGTATCTCTTTGGCTGAGTTGGATATTGGCTTTAGCGTATGTCCCTATACAGGCGGACCGGGTTCTGAAAGTAAAAGGGAAACCGATGAGTGAAGAGGTGATGTATAAAAGAAAAGTATATCGTTTTTACCGGAATATCTTACAATTTTCCTTACACTACCGTTGGATTGTCATTTTGATATTGGCTGTTTTATTGCTGGTCAGCGTTTGGGCATTCCGTTTTATACGCCAGGGATTTTTTCCGGATCTGAGTTATAATCAACTGTATATGGAATATCAGATGCCTTATGGGACGAATCCGGAAAAGGTTAAAGCAGATTTGGCTTCGATGGAACGTTACCTGATAAGCCGGCCAGAAATTACAGCCGTGACAACCAGTCTCGGAGGAACCCCTTCCCGGTATAATTTGGTTCGGACGGTGGCGGAGCCGGCTTTGAGCTATGGAGAGCTGATCGTGGATTTTACTTCTCCCGCTACTTTAAAGGAAAATATAAACGATTTGCAGAAGTATCTTTCGGAACATTATCCCCAAGGCTATGTCCGGATGAAACAATATAATCTGATGTATATGAATTTCCCGGTGCAATTTATGATTACCGGGCCGGATCCTGCCGTCTTAAAAGATTTATGTAAGCAGGTAGAGGATATTATGCGGCGGGATTCGACCGTTATACTGGTTACCAATAACTGGGGACCGGAAACTCCTGTATTGGATGTGAGATATCACCAGCAGATTGCCCGGGAAGCCGGACTTTCTCGCCAGGATGTCAGCTTGGCTTTACTGGCGGCGACCGAAGGACTGCCCATAGGCTCTTATTATGAGGGAGAACACGATTTGCCGATTTATATCAAAAGCGTGAACGATAGGGGAGAACGCCCGGAACGGATTGATAATATACCGGTTTGGAGTTTGACGCCTTCCCTCAATGGTTTGAATATGGAAACCATTCGGGAATTAATGCTCGGTATGATCTCCGAAGATGAAATTTTAAGCGGGTTGATCGGTTCCAAACCGTTGAATCAGACCACAAACGGAGTGGATATGGCTTGGGAAGTCCCTTTGGTACGGCGTTATAACGGACAGCGTTCTATAGCCGTCCAGTGTAATAATGCTCCGGGATTTACGACTACTGAAGCCCGGAATAGTCTTTTACCTAAGATCGATTCTATCCAATTGCCTCCGGGATATCATTCGGAATGGCAGGGAGAATATCTGGCCAGTACCCAATCGAAGCAATATTTGTTTAAGAATGTTCCCATCGCTATTGTTTTGGTTTTGGTGATTCTCATTGCTTTATTCGGAGATTTCAGGAAACCTTTGATGATTTTGTTGTGTCTGCCTTTGGCGATAATTGGAATTGTTGCCGGAATGTTGTTGGCAGGGAAGGAGTTCGGTTTTGTGGCTATTGTCGGAGCCTTGGGATTGGTCGGTATGATGATTAAAAACGGAGTGGTTTTGGTGGACGAGGTAAATATTCAGATTCAGGGCGGCAAAGAGCCGTTTTTAGCTGTATTGGATGCTTCTTCTTCCCGTCTGCGTCCTGTGTTACTGGCAGCCATGACAACAATATTGGGGATGATTCCATTGGTAAACGACGATATGTTCGGAGCGCTGGCGGTAACGATTATGGGCGGATTGTTTATCGGGACGATCATCACTTTGGTGATTCTGCCCGTATTATATGCCGTATTTTATCGTATCCGACAGAAAAAAACAAGAGGAGTAGAGAATGTAATGTTATGAAGATGAAAATTATTATATTATTTCTTTGGCTCAGTAGTTGGGGGTACTGTGGCCGGCTGATGGCTCAGGTGCAACTTACCCGTCAGCAATGCCGGGAGATGGCATTGGAAAATAGTAAACAGATGGCCATTGCCGGGAAAGATAAAGAGAAAGCCATTTATACTACGAAATCGGTAAGGGCGGATTTTTTCCCGAAGATTTCTGTTTCTGGTTTCGGATTTTACAATCAGGAGAAGTATTCTTATAAATTGAAAGGAGGGTATTTACCTACGTTTGTACCGGATGAACAGGGACAATTACAGCCGAATGTCTTATTAAACCCTGAAACGGGTCAGCCGGTAATGGGAGCAGATGGTCGGCCTGTTTTTAAAGAATATGCTTTTTTGCCAGATATCGGCATAAAAGTTGGGTTAAGAGGAGTTTATATGGCAGGAGTACAACTTTTACAACCGGTATATATGGGGGGTAAAATCCGGACAGCTCACCTCATGGCTAAAACAGGGGAATGGATGGCCGATGAGAATTTGCGTTTAAACCGTTCTGAGGTATTGCTGGAGACCGATAAAGCTTATTGGCAACTGATGCGGGTGCAGGAACAAATCAGGGCTGCTAAGGCCTATCGGAAGGTGGTAGGAGAATTGGTACAGAATATTGGGGATGCTGAAGAAGTGGGGATGACTTCGAGTAATGAAGTATTGAAAGTAAAGGTCAGATATAATGAGGCCGAGTTGATGTTGCAAAAAGCGGAGAACGGTTTGGTTCTTTCCCGAATGAATTTGTGTCGGCTGATCGGTTTAGACCTGCATACCGAAATAGTGATTCAGGATACTTTGCCGGAAACCATTACTCCTGGTATTTTAGGGGAAGGAGAAGATATTACAGAGCGTCCTGATTATCATCTGCTAAAAAAAGAGGTGGAATTGAAACAGCAGCAGATTCAACTTACCCGTTCCGAATTTCTTCCGCAGATAGGAGTGTCGGTGGGATATGGGTATGGAGGAGGATTAGAATTGAATGGGAAATCGGATGCTAATGCTTCTTTAAATGCAATGGCTTCTGTACAAATTCCTGTATTTTATTGGGGAGAAGGGAGGAATAAGGTTCGTGTAGCCCAGACAGAACAGGAAATGACCCAATTAAATCTGGAAAAATCGGCCCAATTGATGGAGCTGGAAGTCGCTTCTACCCGCTTTAATATCAAAGATGCCCAGAAGCGGATTGAAATGTGCCGGGATGCGTTGGCGCAGGCTAAAGAAAACTTGCGGATCAGTCAGGCAGAATATGAAATAGGGACGGAAAGCCTTTCCAATTTACTTGAAGCCCAAGCCCAGTGGCAGGATGCCTGGAGCCAATGGGTAGATGCCAAAGCTATCCTCCAATTAAGTGAAACCGAATACCTGAAAGCCATCGGCCGGTTAGGAGAATAAGAAAAAATCGCATTCATTTTCAAAAGATGCTCCTTTTTTGCTTCCCCGATTAACGGACCTCTGTTTCAGGATTGTATGGAATCAAAAATTTTAGTTCCGTTAATCAGGGAAGCGCTGCTCTGTCAGGAAGCACTAATTTGTTTTTTATTTAATAGACTTACCAAATACATCTCTTTTATCTATAATCTTTAATTCTCCAAAGCGTTTCAGAGCTTCCATATTAATTCTTGAAGGATCTCCGGCGATAATATAGCAAGTTGTTTGGTTTTTGATGTTGTTGTTATAGAATTGCCGGATCGTAGTCATATCCATTTCACTTACTTTTTGAATAAGTTCCTGATTGGGATTTGAGGAATAGCCGTAAAACTTCCCTAGAGCAACTGTACTGGGTAGGTGACGAAAATAGGGATAGGTGTCATGAATATAATTTTGTGCCGATTGTCTTACGTAAGGTGTAAATTCCGGTTTCTCGGGCATATTTTTCAATAAAGAATCCAAAACACTTAAAGCATTTATTGTCTTGTCTGCTTGTGTAGAGAGCCTGCAGCTTAGGAAATTGCCTTTATCCCAATTGACAGGACTGGGGCTTTGGTGATAACCTGTAGCAGCATAAGCGAAAGACCGAAATTCCCGAAGCTCCTGAAAAATCAAAGACGACATTCCCATTCCAAAATAGCAGTCGAAAAAGAAACAGGAATCCCGAAAAGCTTCGCTCATATTTGTTTTGGAAGGAGTGTAACTGTATATGATGGTTTGGTTCGTAAAAAAAGTATTTATAAAAAATACAGTCGGCCGGTCGTATGTTTTAATCGGATGATAAATAGGACCATAGCCTTTTTCTGTTACCTCGTCTGTCAGGAGGTATTTCTTTGTGGCATTTGCTACTTCCTGAAGAGAGGATTTCCCAGTATAATATACGTCACATTCCGTTTTCAATAGTTCTTTAAATAAATCGACAAATTTCTCTGCTCCTTGGGCTTTAATTTGTTGCAGAGATAAATTTTTTAATTGAGGAGAATGCTCTCCCCATACTACATATTGATAAAGAGCTCTTCCTGTAATTTCCGGCTCTTTTTCTATGCTGAGCCGACTTATTTTTTCTTCTCTTAGAATTTGTTTAAATAGTTTCTTGTTTGGTTTGATGTATTCCAATAATTGATTGGTCAGCAGGAGAGTTTGATCGAAATTTTCATCTATTCCCGAAATTTGAATATAGAAGAATTTTTCGTCTCCGTCAAAAACAATATTGCTACCTATCTTTTGAAGTTCGTTCCGGAAATCTTTGAAAGAGAGATTTTTTGTTCCTAAGAGATTTAGATAACTGGGTAAAAGTAACAGAGTGGGGTCGATATTACTTCCTTTTTTATAAGCTAACGTCAATTCAAAAATATTGTTGACTGGATTTTCTTTTGCATACAAGGTTACTAAAGGAGAGAGCGAAAAGGTTGTCACGTCTTTTTCAAAATCCAATATACGGGGTGGAACGGCAGCTATAGAAGCTGATTCTTCTTTTAGTTTCTGAGCATAGGCCGAGCTTCCTGTCCGGTGAGGAGGAATTATAGGTTCGAAATCCGGTTTACTAACCCGTTCTCTTTGGTAACGACCATTTTTTTTCCGAAAAAGTAAGTAGTTGGAAGTGAAATATTGGTTGGCTACTTTTGTAATATCTTCTTTTGTAAGGGATTCTATAATTTCCGGGGTTTTCAAATAGTCGTTCCAATTATTACCTTGTGTAAAGAACTCTGCCATTTGTGTCACTCTGGTGGAGGGTATTTCCTGTGCTTTTTCAAATTCCATTTTCAGATTTAGTTTGAGATTGGCCAGTTCTTTTTCCGTAAAATCTCCATTTTTAATGCGGTCAATTTCCCGGAGGACAATTTGTTGCGCTTTATGGAAGGACTGAAAGAGAAGTTTCGGAACGAACATCAGCACTATCGCTCCAGCTTCGTTCAAATTGAGTTGATCGATACCGGCACCCATCAATTTATTGTCTATACTCAATTGGTCCAGATAACCGGTAGTATGTTTATTGCTCAGTAACTGAAGGGCAATTTTCAGGGCGTAATAATCGGGAGAATTATTGGGAATCCCTCTCCAGGCAATGGCTCCCATTTTACGATGGGAATGGGAATCCGGATTTCAGCCGTTTCTTTCCCTTGAAAAGCAGGAAGGGCTGTAAATTCAGTTTTAGGCGCTTTGCCGGCCTTTATGCGGGAAAATTTTTCCCGGATTAAAGGGATGACTTCTTCGGCATTGAAATCTCCGCTTAAAATCAGAGCCATGTTCTCACTTACATAGTATTTTTCATAGTATTTCTGCATCTCCGATAATTGCGGATTTTTCAAGTGTTCTGTGGTTCCGATGATGGGATATTGATAAGGATGAGGAGTGAAAAAGCGCTTTGTCGCTTCTTGAAGAGCTAATGTATAGTCAGAATCCTCATACATGTTTTTTTCTTCATAAACGGTTTCCAGTTCGCTTTGAAACAAACGGAATACCGGATGGATTAACCTTTCACTGTATAATTCCAGCCACTGATGAATATATTGAGGGTTGAAACTATTGTAATAGAATGTATAATCATAAGAGGTTACCGCGTTAAGCCCGCTTCCTCCAAATTGAGAGATCAAAGTGTTGAATTCATTGGGGATGGCATATTCGGCTGCTGCAATACTCAAACGGTTGATTTCTTTTTGAATCTTTTTGCGTTTTGCTTTGTTTTTCGTTATAGCTAGTGTGTCGTATTGCTGAGCAATGGAATCGAGGTATAATTTTTCTGAAACATAATCAGTCGTACCGATTTTATCGGTTCCCTTGAACAGGATATGTTCGAAATAATGAGGAATACCGGTGCCGGGACAGTCTTTGGCTCCCGCTTTTACTACTATTCCTCCAAAAACGGAGGTTTGTGTATGGTCTTCGTTCAGCCAGACTGTAAATCCGTTGTCAAGAGTAAATGTTTTTACTTCTAAAAGGGATTGTGCCTGTAAGCCTCCCATTAGGAGGCTACAGGCAATAAAAAGAAGTATCTTTTTCATACATTTCGGAAATGTTTGGTTTTATTTTCCTGATTTGTCAGGGAAAGGTGGAATGGCCGGTTCATGAGGCATTTCTGTTTTCAGTTTTTCCAGAATAATTTCGATGGCTTTGTTTAATTGTTCATCTTCTCCCATGTATTCTTTATAAGGGTCGTTGTCGATTTCGAGGTGAGGAGTAACTCCGCTCCCTTCAATGATAAAACCGCTTCCGTCAACTGCAAAAGGCGCATAAGAAGGCGTTACGATAGCCCCGCCGTCTACAACCGGTACCATACCACTGTAACCGACTACGCCACCCCAGGTACGGTGTCCGATGATTGTTCCTAATTTATTGTATTTAAAACGATAAGGAAATAAATCTCCGTCGGAAGCAGAATATTCATTGACTAATAATACTTTCGGCCCTACGAATGTCCCCACCGGATTCACAGATCCTTCTTTCTGATTGGTGTGCATGGTGTAGAAAGTGGGTACACGCAATAGCCGTTCCGTAATCATCGGAGATACATTCCCGCCTCCGTTTCCCCGATCGTCAATAATCAAAGCCTTTTTGCCGAGTTGGGGATAATAGTGTTTTACAAATTCATTCAAACCGGCAACGCCCATATCCGGAATGTGGATATACCCTACTTCTCCATGGGTGGCTTCGCTGACTTTCCGGATGTTGTTTTGTACCCAGTTGTAGTAATAAAGTTGCGATTCGTCAGCCAAGGGAACAACCAGTACCTTCCGGGCCCCTTTGGCATCTGCTACCGTATTTACTTCCATTTCGACGGTTTTATCGGCCTTATCCACCAAGTATTTAAAAAGATTGTCGGTATCTTTCAGCGACTGTCCATTAATGGAGATAATATAATCCCCTTCTTTCACATTGACCCCTGGCATTGTAAGTGGCGAACGGGTCGCTTTGTCCCAGTTGGCTCCTTCAATGATTTTCTTCACCCGGAAGTAGCCGGAAGCATCTTTTTCAAATTTAGCACCTAATAGTCCCATTGAAATACGGGCCGGTTCCGGATGCTCTCCGTTTTCAGAATAAGCATGGCCTACGCTTAATTCTGCGATCATTTCACCGATAATATAGGTCAGGTCGGTTCTATGATTTACATAGGGGACTAATACTTTGTATTTTTCCCGTACCCCTTCCCAATCTACTCCATGCATATTCCTGGCATAGAAGAAATCACGCATTTGCCGCCAGCTTTCATTGTAAATCTGCATCCATTCCTGATGGAAATCGATGTATTTTTTTACATCTTTCAAAGAAATGGGCTCGGATATACTGACCGGACCGTTCGGAATATCGATGACCTGCATATTTTTGCCTTCCATGGCAATTGCTTTTTTATAACCCGGTCCAAAACTGATAAAAGCTTTTAAGTTTGTTTCTTTTTGAGCATCCAAATCATAAACATGTGTTTCTCTTCCCCGGTTGTAATATACTTTTTGTCCGATCATGTTTATGTTGTAGTAATAAGAAGCGGGTACAGGCAATTCAATCACCCGGTTGTTCAGGTTTTCGAAATTATATACTACTGCTTTTTCGGTAGAGGTTATTTGTTTCGTTTTGGATTTTTTGCTTGTATTTTCCGGTTTTACTGTTTTTTCTATGGGAGCCGATTTTAAGTTATCGTTTTCCGGAGCAAATGGAATGGGAGCCTCCTCTGTTAAAGGTAATATATATATTTTATTCATATTGGTATAAACATGGTTCCATTCCGTTTGGCTATAAGTAGGATTGAATGTCCGGGCCGAAGAGAATACCAGGTATTTCCCGTCGGAACTGAAGTTGGGAGAATTGATTTCGTACCAGCCGTCGGTAATTTGGTGTTTCTCTTTGGTATCGAGGTTATAAAGGATAAGATTATTTGTATTTTTCTCCGGACGTACATAAGTCAGGTATTTGCTGTCGGGCGACCAGTTATAGCTATAGAAAGTACCGATACCGGATGTTTCTACGGTTTCTGTTTTACCTGTAGCGACGTCTGTAATGTTTAAATTATTTTGTTTGTCGTTCCAGGCTATTTTTTTACTGTCGGGTGACCAGAGAATATTGAAAATATAGGTTTTCAGATTTTGGGTCAGGTCTTGTTCTTTTCCTGTGAATACATCCCGGATCCAGATATTGAATTCTCCGTTTTTATCGGAAATATAAGCTATTTTTTGTCCGTCGGGCGACCAGGTGCCGGCAAAGTCATTGGCATCGGAAGAATTGGTCAGGTTATAGGTAATCCCTTTTTTGGCCGGTACAGAAAATAAATCCCCGCGCGCTGTCAGCAATATCCGTTCCCCGTTGGGAGAAATATCGATATTGCGAATCTGACCGCTTACATCTTTTAGCAAAGGGCGGGAATACAATTGGTCGTTGTCGATTTCTACAGGAACTTTGGTTATTTGTTTACTTTGAGTGTCAAACTTATAAATATATCCTCCTTGTTCGTAAACAATCTGATCTTTTCCGATAGCCGGAAATTTGATATCGTAATCTTTTGAAAACGTCAGTTGTTTGGTGCTTTTGTCCTGTATGTTATAAACGTAGAGATTCATCACATTATCGCGGTCGGAAATATAATAAATTTCGTTGCCATCGGCCGACCACATCGGGATAATATCCTGGTGGATATGGTCCGTAATTTTTTCTGATTTTTTAGTATCGAAATCAAAAATCCGGATATCGTCAGCCATTCCTCCTTGGTATCTTTTCCAAGTTCTGAATTCCCGGAAGACATAATTGTATGCCAATTTCTTCCCATCTGGAGAATAGGAGGCAAAACCTCCGTTTTTCAACGGAATTTCGGTTGCTTCTCCGCCTTCTACAGGAATAGTAAAGAGTTGTCCCGTGAAATCGTTAAAGGTATACTGCCGGGAACGGAACAATATATTTTTACTGTCTGGCGTCCAGCCGATCACGATGTTGTTGGGGCCCATCCGATCACCTAAATCATCTCTTCCAAGAGTAGCGGTATAAGTGAGACGTTTGGGTTGTCCTCCTTCTGCGGGCATGACGAATACTTCCGTATTCCCGTCGTATTGACCAGTAAAAGCTATGTACTTTCCGTCGGGAGAAAATCTGGGAAACATTTCGTAACCGATATCGGAAGTTAGTTTCCGGGCTGTGCCTCCTGTAGCGTCTACCGTATACAGGTCTCCTGCATAGGAAAATACGATTTTATTTCCCTGAATGTGCGGGAATCTCAATAATCTGGCTTCTTCTCCGTAGGTGCCGAATACAAATGCCATTAAAAAGACAAGGATGAAACATTTTTTCATAACAGACATTTTAAATTTATGATTTTATTTTGGATAGATCCGCACAGTTGAACCCCTATAGAGTAGGTACTTTTCTTATGGACGAACTTACAAAAAATACTTTAAGAAAGTATCAGAATAGGAAAAAAATAATAAAAAACCTGCACAAACAAATTGAATTTACATTGTCGATTATCGCTTGGTCAAATATTCGAGTAAAATTCAATCGTTGTGCAGGCACTCCAGTGGTGATGAATAAGGGATATTTGGGTCTATCCCGGAGTATTTAAATAGTGCTTGACATTTTCTTTAAAAAGTTTGCCATGCCCCACTTGGGAAAGGGCACAGCAAACACAAAATTGACTTATTATCAACTTGGGATATCTTTATTTCTTTATTTCAAATTTTGCCACTTGCGTTGCCAACTCTTCACTATAACAAGAAATTTTGTAACTTCCTGCTTCTAAGTTTCTTATGTCTAATGTATAAGTACCACCCTTATAAGCTATTGTATTTTCTGTTAAAACAATCGATTTTGCTTGCTGTGATTCTATTTTAAAAGTTACTTGCCCTAAATCATAATAGAAATTACAGTCTATTGTCATTTTGTTTTGGGATAAAGTTCCATCTAAATATGTGGGAGCTGTATCTGTTGGATATATATAATCTCCATCATCAGTTGCTAAAAAATCTAAATCTTCATCTGTATAATAGGTAGACGAAAAAACTGGTACTACCATTAAGCCTATTAATATTACCAATACACCAAAAAATTTCGTTTTCATACACACTTGTTTTTGTTCTCTAAAACTTTTTGGCAAATTTAAGGTAAATCTAGTCCTACTTCCAAATCATTTTGTCGGACAAAATAGGGGACAGGTGAAAAATCAATACTTTAATAATTAGATATTTAAATACAATGAATAGGTGACACTTCGAAAAAAGTTATTTTTTTTGAATAAAATTTGTATAAGATTTTAGAAATTACATCTTACTTAAATAATCTTCTAGATTGATTTTGTTATTATCAACTCCTAGAATTTTTATTTTGAGTCTATACTTTCTTTTCTTAAAGGCTTCAAAGGTAATTCGAAATACTTGTGCTATATCGTTGATGTCCCATTCATGCCGAAGCATATAAGCAAGCATTACTTCATCTATATTTAAATCAGGAAATTTATGCTGAAGTTTCTCGATAAAATTATTATCGATATTTGTCAGTGCAGAAAAAAGACGTTGGGAGTATTCTTCTTTTTGAGCTTTTAATGAGTTTTCAAATTCATAGTAGACCTTATCTGGAATGAGTTTTATATTTTTAGTCAAAAGAAGTTCTAGTTTTTCATAAGCGCTGCTATTATCTGCAATTAGTTCTTTTGATAAAGCAAATCCCCATTGAGTTTTTGCTATTTCTTCTGATAAATGAGCATTCTTAACTTTTAATTTTCGATGTATCCAGCTAAAATATAACGCGACAATACTAGCTGTTAAGGCAATAGTCAAAGAAATTGTAAAATACCAAAGACTTCTATTACGATCTCTTAGATGTTCTTTTTCTTTTTCTGCTAAAACATATTTTTGTTCTAATTCTTTTAAAATTTCTTTTTCGTGATTTGAATTTAGCTTATCCTTTAATTCATTATATTTTAAGTGAAAATTGCATGCATTTTTGTAATTTCCTTGTTCTTCTTCTATTTGAGATAGAATTTTGTAGCAACTTACTAAATTGAATAAATTATTTTCTTTTTCTGCGGCTTCTTTTGTTTTTAATCCATAGATTTTACAACTATCAATTTCACCTTTCATTCTAAGAATTTTGACAAATACCATATAAAAAGAAGATTTAATGGTAATATTTCTTTTTTCTATAATAGAAATACATTTTTTACTTATAAGAAAAGCACTATCTAGGTCTCCTATTTTTTGAAATAAAAGACTTTGATTGTTTAAAATACTTGCATATAGTTGTGAAAGTTGTTCATCTTGTTCGTTATCAATGTGGTTTAAGATTTCTAAAACTTCTGCTAATTTTTCCTTAGCTAATTTCTCTCTTTTTTGTCTAATATAGATTCTACTTAATTGTCTTAATGAATAGGCCATGTAGAGGGAATCTTTCAACTGGGAGTATAATTCGCTGGATTTTTTATAATATAATTCAGCTTCAGATAAATTAATCTGTTTATATTGAATTTGGCCTAACCAATAATAAATTAATCCGAGAATATGGTAATCATCCTTTGGGCTTTTCTCAAAATTAATTTCGGCAGTTTTTAATAGTTCATATATTTTTTGAGGATCTTCTTGGTATTTAGATAAATAATATTGGGTTCGGGCGAGAGCGTAATAATCTTTTTTACTATTATAATATCTTTCGGAAATCAGTAACGTGGAATCGTTTTTCAATTGTTTTAAATTTTTGTCCGCGACAGCAGCTTCCAGCAGGTAATAATAAGCTTTTTCAGCTTTGTTTAATTTTGCAACATTTAGTGTTGCCAAGCTATCCCCTATGGTTTCGGGATTATTTTCCAATGCTTTATCCCATTGGGTTAATTGCTCCATATAAGGGGTAAGTTGAGTATCGCAGGCGAATACCCCTAATGTTATTAAGATCAAAAAGCAGTATCTATTCATCACACACCGATATTTGATACAAAAATAACTAACTTTGATAATATAGCAATGTTTTGATTAATCTCTTTAAAATAAGGTGATTTTTTTCTGAGGTGGGAGAAAAAAGCACCTACCTTCCACTGTGGAAAGCAGGTGCCCGCCTAATAAGATACGTCTAACTTTATCTTATCATTTTTGTTTTGCTCGTCCTCCCGAGCTAAGCTTATGATTTATGATTTTGGGATTTCCCTTGTAAATCAAGTCGGCACCTGTAGACATATAGAATTCTAATTGTTCCGATACCTCTATGGTGGCTTTACTACTGGTTGTCCCTTTTATATTTGCAAATTTTACCGGAAAATCCGCAGCATTTAAATCTCCGCTCGTACTCAACTTTGCATCTAATTTGTCAGCTTTCCCTTTTAAATAAATGTTCCCGGAAGTAGTGGCCGAAACTTTCACAACTACAGCTTCTAAGTCTAAGGTCATAATACCCGAAGTAGAGGCTTTCAAATCGATGCTCTTTGCCTGTATTAACTGGGTACTTTTTATCATGGCTCCTGTCGATACCGTTAATTTTTCAAGTTGCGGCAAAGTTACATATACTTCTGAAGAACGGGGAGATTTTATTTGAATATCTTCCGAAAAATATATTTTTAACGTATTTCCTTGTACTTCGGTTTTTAAATACGGTAAAATATTATCATCGGTTTTCACGCTTATACTGTGATCTTCTCCGGGTGTCAGATAAAGATTTATTTCTTGCGAAACCGCGATAGCAGTAAAAGCTTGTACTAATCGTTGTTCGGTGACAATGCGACCGGATGCTTTAACTGTTTTTTGCTCTTTGCCACTCCAGGAACATAGAGAAAAAAGGAGGACAGGAAGTAAAATAAATAATTTCATAGAATTGTAATTTTTATGGGACAGACGTAAAATCCCTTATTCTGTTAATATCCAGAAAGTGTTTTTGAAGATTTTGTTATTTTACACCTTTGCCTCTAGGCTTGGCGTAGTCCGATTCGGCTTTGAGAATACGAGGTTCTCCGTAATAATCCAATTTACCCCTACTGTTTGTATCGTATTCCAATTCGTCGGTCACATAAATCGTTGCTTTGGCGTTAGAACTTACCTCTATATCTGCTTTGCGTACAATGAATTTTTCAGCATCTAAATTAGCCGCAGAACTCACTTCGGCATCTAAGATATCTCCTTTACCGTTCAGCTGAACTTTTGCAGCAGAGGAAACTTCCAAATCCAAATGAGTAACATCCAGGTTCATAATTAATTGAGCCGCAGAATTTACTTCTATTTCCATATTTGTAGCTTTCCAAGCGTTTGTCACTTTGATCTGAGAGGCCGAAGAAGCTTCAATTTTTTCCAGATTCGGTATACTTACATATACGTTTATCGGTTTTGTGATTTCTAAATTTTTTTGTTTTCTATCCCGGTTAACGGCAATAACGAGACGGTTTTTTTCTACTTCCGTTTCTACATACTTTATTATATTGTCTTCGGCTTCTATACGTATCGGCTCTGCTTGTCCCTGAGTTAAAAAAACATGAATTCCGGATGAGGTATTTAGTGCTGTGAAATGTCCAACTTCCCGTTGTTCTTTTATTACATTTCCAGATCCTTTTTCCCGGGTACCCCAGGAACAAAGCGTCAGCATAAGGCAGCTCAGTAAAATAAGATGTAATGTTTTCATAATAATATATTTAAAATTTTAGGTATAATTTCTATAAACCATTTTCCTGTATAAAGGTTTTCGTCTTTATTGTATGACGGAAATTTATGGTTTTTGTTACACTTTTTTAAGAAAAATAATTGATCACTGTTATATCTAGATTTATGAACGTTTTTTATAATGATTTTCAGATGTAAGTCTGTATTATAAGAGATTGTTGGTCTCTTATAAACAGGCTTTCTGGATAATTTATTGAAAAAGGTTAGAGTTGATTTTCAATTTTTATTTGGTTTTACAGCTGTTGCCTATTTTAAGACCAGCCGCTCATTGTCGCCGTACATTTCATAACCGGAAGTAATGACTTTTTCTCCGGGTTCCAAACCTTCTATTACCTGATAGTATTGCGGATTTTGTTTTCCAATCTTGATGGTACGTCGGTAAGCTTCACTGCCATCGGGAGAAAGAACAAATATCCATTGTCCTCCGGTACTTTGATAGAAGGCTCCTCTCGGGATCAATACGGATTCGTCGGACTGTCCCAATTGAAGGTTAATATGGTAAGTCTGTCCTGTACGTATATTTTCCGGCATATCCCCTACAAAACAAAGGTCCGTTTTAAATTGTCCCCCTTTTACATCCGGATAGACTTTCATAACTTTCATGTTGAAATTTGTACCTTGACGTTCCAATGAGGCTGCCAAATCTTTGCGTACCCGGTCAATATAATGTTCGTCGATTTGTGCGGTTACTTTATAGTTGTCTAATACATTGATTTTACCCAGTTCCATACCACTACTTACAGATTGACCAATTTCTACCGAAAGTGTTCCCAACTGCCCGCTGATCGGTGCTTTTACATTCAGGTTTTCGTATCTTTCCCGGACGAGTTTCAAGTTTCTCTGCATACTCTTTAAACTTTCTTCCATATTCTCAATCTGAATTTCGCGGTACATGGAGTCCTGTTTCTGGCGTTCGATTAACATTTCATTGTTTTGTACAGAAGTTTCATAATCCTCTTTTGCCATCAGATAGTCTTCTTTTGCAATCAGGTCTTCTTCATACAATTTTTTATTTTGTTCGAATTTTCGTTTGTTACGGGTGACGTTCAACTCACTTTGTAAGCGATCCTGACGGATACTTATTTTTTCTTTTTCCATAGAAAGCAGTGTATTTCTCAATTCATTTTCCTGATAAGCCAGATCGGCTTCGCTTTTCAGAATTTCCATCGATAAATTGGGATTTTCAAGTTTGACGATGATGTCTCCAGCTCTTACCATCGCCCCTTCTTCCACTACTTTTTCAATGACGCGGCCTCCTTCCATAGCACTTAACTGAATGAATGTGATCGGTTCTACATTTCCCATGATTCGGATGTAATCGTTGAAGGTTCCTTTTTTAATCCCTTCAATAGTAATTTTATCTTTTTCTACCCTTAAAGTGGAACTGTGATTTCCAAAAATCAGCCATCCGATGAAAAGGAGTACAAAAGCTCCTCCCAAAAGATAAGGGATATGTTTTTTCTTTAATCCTTTTTTCTGTTCAATAATCTTATCCATGATTATATATTTTAATTGTTATTCAATAGGTTTTTTCCTGTTTTAATATTTGATTTTTGCTTGTAAAGGAGCTCCTCTGTAGAAATCGACCATTCTTTTTTTGATTCCATACGTTAGTTTCGCTTTTAATACGTCGAGTTTTGCTTGCCTCAAATTATTGTCACTGGTATTTAAATCGATAATGGTCACGAGTCCTTGTTCGTATTTTTTTTGGTTCGCCTCATAAGATAACTGGCTGAAATTTTGCTTTTTTATCGCCATGTCGTATTCCTGAGCAGCGGCCTTTAAATCCAGTACGGCTAATTCAATTTCCTTATATACAGATTGTAATGTTTCTTGATAAGCGAATTCTGCATCCTGCATCTGGTATTTGCTGCGGGATACCGTAGAATGCCGGGAAAGTCCCCCGAATATGGGAATACTTACGCTGAATCCGAAACTTTTTCCCAGATTGTTTTTTATTTGAGAATGGAAGGAATTTTCCTGAGAATCGTAATAATAGGTGTTCAATGTACCGGAAGCTCCGAAACTGGGGAACAACTGACCTTTGGTGATGTACCAATTCAGTCGGGCCGCCCGGAAAGTATATTCGGCTGCACTTACTTCGGGCAGGTCTTCTTTGGCTTTTCCGTATATTTCTGCGATACTTAGATCGTGTGTTTCAGGAATATTGCTACTGAGAGAAGAGACTTCAATATCCAGTTCTTCATCGGGATTGTAATTCATCGCTTGTTTAAGTGTCACTAAAGCTGTCGCTTTTTTGTTCTGGTTGGCAATCAGGTTGTATTCACTTTCGGCCAACTGAGCCTGTATGTCAAATAAATCACTTTTAGGTTTGATACCCAGCTCGTGTTGACGCTCCATTCTTTTTAATTGTAAACGTGCATTCTCCAATTGTTCCTGTGAAATTTCAATTAATCCTTCCGCATAAGCCAGATCGTAAAATGCCTGCATGATATTTACCGCAATATCGTTAGCCGTTTTTTCAGAATCTTGTAATCCTCTTAATTTGGATACTTTCCGGTAACGTAGCGTGTTGATAGCCGTAAAACCGGAAAATAGATTAAGGTTGGCCCCTACCCGGTAGTTGTTAGCAAGTATACGGGAATCTACATAGGTGTTGTCGGCTCCGATAGAACGACCGAAACTATATTCCAAACTTGAAGAACCACTTATGTTAGGTAGTAAATCCAGACGAGCGTCTCTTAAATAGGCATTGTCTATTTTATTGTTGAGTAATTGACGTTCCATGGTCAAGCTTTGTGCCACACCATAATCAATACATTCCTGTAACGTCCATTTTTTCTCTTGGCCGTAACTTTGAAAAGCAATCAAGACCGTGAGTAAAGTGATACCGATTTTTACCATTTTATTTTGTTTTTTATGATTTCTATTTTTCTGCATTTGCTGGAAATTCTACTAAAAACGTGCCAAAATCACAGATCGTTTATAATCAATGTATTGTTGAGACGTCATTTCCGACGGTTGTCAAAAAAATAGACAACGGTGTGAAATTATTTGACAGTAAATAGGGTAGAAAAGGTGGAAAAGATTTTAGAATTAAACGAGAGGGAAGAATTTGGAATCTTTCTGGTAAAACAAAAGAATGTAAATTTCAAAATTCTTTTGCTTTTGCAGTCGGTAAATACTTTTGTTATATTTGTGCTGTAGAAGGAGGATAGACCCGAGGGGGGCAGGAGGTGAACGGCTTTCTTCAGGGAGGGAAGACGTTGCCTGTTGTAGATTATAACCCGTAAGTTGCAGCATATGAATACAACTGTCATAGGAGTAGCCGGAGGAACCGGTTCCGGTAAGAGTACATTGGTACGAAAATTAAAGGAAGCTTTCGCGGAAGAGGAAGTGATTACTTTGAGCCACGATTATTATTATAAGGCCAACAATGATATTGGTATCGAAGAAAGAAGAAAACTGAATTACGACCATCCTCAATCTTTCGATACGGAAATGATGATCGAACATGTGCGTACCCTGAAAGACGGTGTACCGATTCAGCGGCCTGTATATTCCTTTGTCGAGCATAATCGTTTGCGGGAAACGGTAAAAGTAGTGCCGGCCAAAGTTTTGATTGTAGAGGGGATTCTGATTTTTGAAAACAAAGCCCTTCGGGATCTGATGGATATTAAAGTATATGTAGATACGGATGCAGACATACGTTTGGCCCGCCGAATTTTGAGGGATGTACAGGAAAGAGGCAGGAGTATGACTTCTGTCATCAACCAATACATTTCTACAGTGAAACCAATGCATGAAGAATTTGTAGAACCTTCCAAGAAATATGCGGATGTCATCATTCCGGAAGGGGGATTTAATTCCGTCGCTCTTTCCCTTTTGATCGAGAATATCAAATCCGTTATCCGTTAGGTGATAGGGAAAACAGTTCTTTTGTCATCTATTTTTGCATTTTTCTCTTTCTCTCTGTAGTATCCGTACGGGATAAAGTATTTCTATTCCGGATGTGGAAATTTTTAATTGTCCCGAAATTCAGGCATTTCCTCGGATTACAGTTTTATTTCTCCTGGAGGTATCGGGAGAGTCTCTGCCCGGATTTATAGTTCAATCGTGAATCGTGTTTCCTTATTGGGAACGGAATGTACGCGGATAGATCCCCCGTGTGCCCGCATAATCTGTCGGGCAATACTCAATCCTATCCCAGAACCTTGTTCTTTCGTGGTAAAAAAGGGTACAAAAATCTGTTTGATTAGTTCTTCCGGGATACCCGGACCGTTGTCTTTAATCGTAAAAATAGTCCGGTCGTTTTCTGTTTTCCAGGCTTTAATTATAATACATGCATCCTTCCGGCCTGATAAAGCCTGAATGGCATTTTTTACAATATTGATCAACACCTGTCCTAACAGATTAGAGTCGGCATATAATTTTAAGTCTTCCGGAACTTCCGACATATCGATTTTGACAGCGTTGAAATTGTCTTCGGCACTGCAAAGAATGACGATGCGCTGAATAAATTCACTTACATTGAATAATTCCCGGGTAGGGGTAGGAATACGGGTAAATTTACGGTAGGATTCCACAAAGGATACCAATCCTTTGCTGGTTTCGCTGATGACATGCAGTCCGCTGATGGCATTCGAGCGGATATCGCTGTCCGGAACGTCTTTATCTTCATAGAGGGTGAGCAGTGTGTCACTGAGGGAGGTAATGGGTGCAATGGAGTTCATAATCTCGTGCGATAATACGCGGATCAGCTTAATCCAGGATTCGATTTCCTTTTCATCCATTTCGTTGTTGATATCATGGATAACGATCAGGCGTACAAATTCGTTCTCCAGCGTCATGCCTGAAGCCTTAATGCTCAATTGTACACTTCCCCTTTCCATCGTCAGGGGGAAAGTCTTATTATCTCCGGGCCGGATCGTGTCGAACAAAACCGTCAAAGCCGGGTCTACCCTTTCCAATTGCCGGATGTGTGTAAAAACATCCAACCCCAGAAGTTTTAGAGCGGCTGTATTAGATTGCAATACAAACCCTTTTGAATTTAAAATGACGATGCCAGAATGGATACTGCCCAGAATCATTTCGTAGAATTTTTCTTTCTGCTGGGCTTCGATCCGGATTTTTTGGAGAACACTTTTCATTTTATTCAGGATATAACTCAGAAACATTTCAGAGCTGGTTCCTTTTTTTTCAATAAAATTGATGGAATAATCGTCGTTTTCTATGGATTCGAAAAAGTAGGCCAGTTTGCGGTTTACTGAATTATAAAGGGTCAGCGTCTTGGAAATATAAATGATGGCTCCCAGGGCGCATAGCAATCCCCAGCCTTTATAAGAAAAATAGAAAAAGGCTGCTGAAGCTACAGAACAACCGACGATAATCAGGATGAACAATAAGAGATGTAGTGAGATTCTCCGGAACATATTTTAATATTTACTTTTTGCGGAATCGTTTTGTACTGATTTCGAAGAATAAATTGCAGATGTTATAAATTGTATTTTTTCATTTTGTTATAAAGTGTCTGTCGGGTGATACCCAACTGGGTGGCTACGGCCGATAAATTTCCGTTACTCCGGTCCAGAGCGTGTTGAATCATTTGTTTTTCCATATCTTCCAACGTCTCGTTTTTATCGATAAAAGTTGTGGTGACCGTTTTGAAGAAAAAGTCCGAAGGTTTGATCGTATTCCCTTCGCACATAATCACCGCTTTTTCGATTGCATGTTGTAATTCCCGTATATTTCCCGGCCATTTATATTCCTGTAATTTCTCTTGAGTTGCCGGTAGCATGTTGCAATTTTTTCCGTATTTCGAAGAATATTTTTTCAGGAAATATTCGGCTAGTGGTACAATATCTTCTCTTCTTTCCCGAAGCGGGGGAATTTCAATATGAATAGTGTTGATCCGGTAGAGTAAATCTTCCCGAAAATGGTTTTGCTGAACCATTTCCTGGATATTCCGGTTGGTAGCACATATCAGACGGATATCGGTATCTATAGGTTTATTGGAACCGACCCGGGTGATTTTACGATTTTGAAGAGCTGTCAGTAACTTTGCCTGTAGGGCATAAGATAAATTGCCGATCTCGTCCAGGAACAAAGTACCTTTGTTAGCCGCTTCGAATTTTCCGGCTCTGTCTTCCCGGGCATCTGTGAAAGCCCCTTTTACATGCCCGAACAATTCGCTTTCGAAAAGTGTTTCCGTAACTGCTCCCATATCTACGGATATCATCACTTCATGTGAACGATTCGACAGACGATGGATTTCCCGGGCGATCATCTCTTTACCGGTACCGTTTTCACCGGTAAGCAAAATATTGGCATCTGTTTTAGCGACTTTACACACCAGATTATAGACCTGCATGATTTCCGGGGAACTTCCCCACAGCATAGAAGGTTCGCTGTTCAACTGATTTTTCAAAGCGTTTTTTTCTTCCTTCAGCTGTTTTACTTCGTTCTGGGATTCTCTCAACCGATAGGCTGAAAGCAAGGTCGCTACCAGTTTTGCATTATCCCAAGGTTTGACCACAAAATCCGTCGCTCCTTCTTTTACCGCTTTTACCGCCAGTTCAATATCTGCGTATGCGGTAAATAAAACCACCGGAAGGTCCGGAACCTGTTCTTTGATTTTGGAAAGCCAAAACAGACCTTCGTTACCGGTATTGATGGCAGCAGAAAAATTCATGTCCAATAAAACGACATCTACCCGCTCAGCCGATAATACCGTAGGTATGCGTTCGGGAGTTGATAACGTAATTACTTTTTCGAAATAACTTCCCAATAATAATCCCACTGCTGTCAGTACAGATTTATTATCATCTACTACTAATATTATTCCTTTTTTTGCCATGTCCTTTCTGAATTTATCATTCAAAGCTATAAATCCTGCCGGATATATCCATAAGAGTGTCAAAAAAATAGACATTTTTCAGAATTTTTTTAGGAAAAGATCCGGTCACTTATGTACTGAATAGGATGTTAGCGAAACAAGTCTGGAATTTACTGATGCAAAGTGTGTATTTAAAAAGGGAATAAAACAGCAGGAAGAAAAATTTACGAATGGAAGGTGATAGAACAGCTTTTGGGAAAGTGTATACTACCGATTGGCAGAAAAGAAAAATTTATTATTAAATATGCCCGGAACAAACCTGTATTGTTATAATCCTTTAAATCGGCTTGCTTCTGCTTCTTTCCGAGAAAAAAACGCTTCTACTTGGATAAATCATTCTGGTGCTTATAATGTAACCGGCTTAACTTAGGATATGAACAGCAATTTACTGAGTCTAAAAAGAAAAGCGAATAATGGTACAGTACTTAACGATCTCGTATATTCTTACACTTTCTCTGGCATTAAAAATGCAGTTACCTGTATTACAGATCAGGGCAATACTTCTGCAATTTATGAATACGATGAATTGGGCAATATGATTTTCGACGGGAGACATGGTATTAATATTTCTTACAATTTACTAAATTTACCCCAATGTATGACGAAAAGTTCTGACAATATTTCTTATTTTTACAATGCTTCGGGTGAAAAACTGGCGCAGAAGGTAGGAAGTTCTTTGACGTATTACCAAGGAGTAAGGATTTGCGAAGGGACTCATGAGAATAATGAGTTGTATCGTAATAAATATCTTTTTAGCGGGAAAGAATAGCAGGACAACGTTTTTAATGGCTATATGCTTTCTCTTTATGATTTTGGTTCGCCTTATTATGATCCGGAATTGGGTCGTTGGTTAAATATAGATCCGGCCTTGCAATTAGTTGGTTCCTATGGATATTGTGGAAATAATCCGATTCGCTATATTGATCCGGATGGGGAATTTTTTTGGATACCTCTTGCAATTGGAGCGGTGCTAGGGGCTTGGTCCGGAGGGACATTAGTTAATGATGGACAATTAATCCTGTCAAAGGGGATTGGCAATCGGGAAAAACTTGGAAATACATGGTAGAAGGCGCAGCTATTGGAGGATTGTCGGCTTATGGAGCCGCAGGTATCACCAGTATTTCTTCGATCATGCCGAATTTAAGGAGAACGATAGCTGGTTTTTTTTACAGTTCCATAGGGATGGCGGTCCTGTCAGGCGGACGAGTGTCCCCTAATATAAATTTCGGCCTTGCATCTGTGGATTTAGGATCAGGGGAATGGAATTATTTAGGAAAAAAAGGAAATAAATGGTATGAAGACCTTTCGTATGGAGTGGCTGCATTTGGTAATCTTTCAGATCTTTGGTCTATATATAAAGGTTCTTATAATTCAACGAGTCATGTAGAATTACAAACCGATGGACATTCTCAGATTTATAATCCAGAAGATGGGAAAACATTTTCTTGGGGAGCTTATGCTGATGAGAATAGGACACAGATTAGGCGAACAGTAGGGAATGCCTTCTAAAGGCATAAACCTGTTACAAATTATACAAATTCTAAGGTAGGTCCTTTTAATCGAAATTTACAAGTCAATAAAATTAATTTAGAAGGTTATAATAATTATATTAATAGTGTACCTAAACCAGGACAAATGTATAGAATGGCAATACTTTTCCCTACAAAAAACATGCATTGCACAATAGCAGCTTCCCGAGCCCTTTTAAATGGAGGTGTTTTTAATATTCCTATTTTAAGAATGCCGTTGTTGGATATACAAATGCGGATAAGAGATTATGTATATATGAGTTATTCACTTAAAAATTTGAAATTATGAAATATGTTTTATTAATTACATTTCTATTGTGTAGTTTATTTACAATGAAAGCTCAATCTTACATATTAGTAGATGATGGGATGAAATTGAGGTTATGCTATTTCCATATGGACTCAAAAGGTAATTTTGATTATTATGATAATATTAAATGTAATTTAGTAGATATATATGGGTCTAGATTTGTCGGATACAATTGGAAAGGAGATTCTCTAGTTTTGTTTTTGGAAACTAAAGGTAAAGTAATTCAAAAAACAGTTTTACTGGATTCAATAAAGTCTGTGCCAATTTTACCAATTTTAAAAGCTTCTAATTTAAAAGCACTGTATTATGGTAGGCAGAAAGATCCAAACGCTGAATATCGATTAGGAAATCTTAAAATTCAGATAAATACTCATGGTTGGGTTGAATGCTATCGGGAGGATAGTTTATTATGGCAAAAGCATCCGAATATAAGTTCTTTTGGTATAGGTACTTTAGGATTAGGCTATCAAAATCCGGTAATTACGCCTGACGGACAAACGCTGTTGTTACGTTATGCCACTTATTTTACCTGTTATTTGGTGGAGATAGATGTGAATACAGGAAAACAGAGAAAAATAGTTCGGAATAAGATTTATACTCCCTTTTGGTATTCTCCGGATGGCCGGTATATTTTATATACTTCTAAGCGGGGGTTGAGAATTTACGATAGGGAAACAAGAAAAAAGTTTAAAGATTTTGGCTGGCGGGATGCTTTTTGGCTTTATCGTTAGGGCAGGGAAGGATTGTTTGGAATTTTAAAACACCTTATCCGATAGATGCAGTAATAAATTTGAAGGAAATCGTTAAAGATGACGTTGACTTCTAGGCACATGTTCGTGCAGAATTTTACTATAATTATAAGGAAAAAGCCGGGAATATGCCTTTTGCGGAAAAAGCGGATGCACTTTTTCGAACCACAGATGATTTAGATAGGGAACTGGGGAACCCATTGTAAAAGTTTCCTCTTTTTGACACGTTTGGCGAATGAAGGAGCCAGGGATATTTGTCGGAAAATTAGATGAAGAGCCTCGTAAAGCAGAGAGAGGACTGGTATTGGAAGCCGTGATCTGTTTTTGAACAAATGGGGACGGACTATTTTCCCGGACTTATTCTTTTAAAAATAAAAGCGAAAATCAATCTTTTTTCTTTATGGGAGCTGTTTTTTAAGGCATATTGAGGAAGTAGAGGAAGGATTAGGAGTCTTCCTTTTGTTTCGTTTATTTTAGGTTAATGAATCTTGATAAAAAACCGCCTGATCATAATAAAATCAGGCGGTTTTTTTAAGAGTTAAATATTGGAGGAAATTATCCGACGTTGATATAGGTTTTTACTAATTCGGTAATTTTCATCATATCGTTTCCGATATCGGTACGCAATGTACGGTCGTCATAAGATTTTAGTTTTTTAATGAGTCCGTCCAGCAGATTTTTACTGAAAACTCCGTATGCTTCATAAATGCTGCGTTGTTGTTCCAGGCATTCGGCCGATTCAGCACAGGAAGCCGGCAAATGACTTAGTCTTTCGGCAGTAGCTTTGTGGGCATCGTCGAAAATGTTGACACTGACATAGCGGTCTTTTGCGTATTGGATACTGTCTTGCATTTCAAAACCATGACGGGCAGCGACAGCTAATCCCGCTAATAAGAGATAAAGGTCGGCGGAACCATCCGGACAACGGAATTCTACGGTTTGTTTGATACCCGGATCTAAACTGTGTGCCGGTTTTTCTAACGGATTAGCGTCTGTGATCATTTTATCGGCACCTTCCGTCCAGCCTAATGGAACCCGTACCAGTACCGACCGGTTGCGGTCTCCCCAGCAAATATTGGTAGGGGCTTCCTGGTGAGGAACCAGACGGAAATAAGAAGTTGGATTCGTATTTCCAAAAGCCGTCAGGGAAGAGGCGATGTTCAGGATTCCGGCAATGGCTTTCAGAGCATTGTCTGTCAGCTGACCGTTTTCAATATACATATTCTTTCCGTCTTTCATCAAGCGGGTATGGATATGTAATCCGCTTCCGGCTTTTCCGGCCGTGATCTTAGGAGCAAAAGTCAGGTTAATACCATACTGAAGAGCCAAGGTGCGCATGATCCACTTGGCAATTACCAGTTGATCGGCAGCTTCTTCAATGTTAACCGGTAAAAATTCAATTTCGTTTTGTTCGTATTGGATGTTGCCCAAGGTGAAATTACCTACTTCCGAGTGACCGTATTTGATTTTTCCTCCGGTCTGAGCAATGGCCCGCATACATTCACAGCGGAAATCCGCCCATTTACAGAAAGGAGTGGATTCATGATAGCCTCTCTGGTCAGCGGTTTCAAATAATTCTTCTTTTTCACTGATAACGTAATATTCCAATTCCCCCATGGCCTGAAACTCCATGCCCGTCACTTTTTTAAATTCTTCGTGAGCTTTCCTGAGGGTATATTCCGGTGCACTTTCCAAGGGCTTACCGTCTTTTGTATAATAACTGCACAAAATATCCAAAGCCGGGATTTCACTGAAAGGATTCAAGAAAGCTGTCCGGTAACGGGGAATAACGTATAAATCGCTGGATCCTGCTTCGATATAAGGAAAAAGACTGGAACCGTCTACCCGTTCTCCATACGTTAATATGCTGTCTAAATGCTCCAGACTGCTAATGATAAAATTCAGGGTTTTTAATCTGCCGTCCGCTCCGACATATCGGAAATTGATCATCTCAATCTGATTTTCGGTAACGTATTTTATAATATCGGCTTTTGTAAATTCTTTTTGTTCTTTTTGTAAAAACTGAACTAAAGGATTAGGATTCAATGTAAAATTCTGCTCCATGATCTTTGTTGTTAACGTTTGCGGAAACAAAACTAGAAAAAATATCCCGAATTAAAAATTTTTCTAATATATTATTATAAAAGGCTATCGTTTACTGTCAATTTGTAATAAAAATAAATTTATTTACTGATGATTTGAAATAATTTCAATGCAATTGAAAGAAAAAATAGTGTTTTATCTTGTCCTGCCGTTTCCTCATTTTTAAAGATTGAATATTTATGCATACGTTTGCTTTCCTTGTAGAAGCTATGTTCTGAATGGAATAAAGACTTTATAAGAAAAATATATTTGCATAAATATTTGTTTTAAATAGATATTTATGCATATCTTTGCATCGAATTCAAAAGAAGAAAGAATCAAAAGGTCAGAATATAAATATTTAAAACGCACTTAAATTAGAAGGAGATGAAAATAGATGTGATGGTCGCTTCTGAGAAGCATTTAAAGTATGTTACAACTATTAACGACACTATTGACGAAGCAGCGAAAGCTCGTGGTACAGGTATTGCCCGGAGAACAGACGAATATATAACCGGTAAGATTAAACAGGGAAAAGCGATTATCGCTTTAAACCGGGAGGAATTTGTGGGTTTTTGTTATATTGAATCGTGGGGGCATGAAAAATTCGTCGCCAATTCCGGATTGATTGTAAAACCCGCTTACCGGGGAATGGGGGTAGCAAAGAAGATTAAGAGGGCAGCTTTCGAGTTATCCCGTAAGAAATTTCCGCAAGCTAAGTTGTTTGGATTGACTACCGGGGAACAAGTGATGCGAATCAATACAGAATTGGGATATGTGCCTGTTACTTTTGCTAAACTGACCGATGATGAACAATTCTGGGCCGGCTGTCAGTCCTGTGTAAATTACGATATCCTTCAGCGTACGAATATGACGAAATGTCTATGTACAGGTATGGTGTATGATCCGGAAGCGATTGCGAAACGGGAGGCGGAGTTGAAAAAAGTAGGTCGGAAACGTTCGGGCATTATTCGTTTATTGAAAAAATTTGCCTGTTTTTAGCCGGACTGGTTGTTGGCTGAGACAGGGACAAGTTTTAAATGCCTAAACGTTCAAATATAAAAATGTTTGAATGTTCAGCTTGGGGAGGAAGATTCTGCCTCCGATTACAGGCTGGAAATTTTTTGAACGGGGGCGGAGGGTTGCCCAAGGGTTTTTAATCGGCTAGGAAGTTGCCCGGTCGGGATACGAGGAAACGTTTACATTTGCTCGTTTACAAGAATGTAGAGTATAACTTTTGTAATTACAAATAGAAATGGAAAAAGTCGTTTTAGCATATAGCGGAGGTTTAGATACCTCTTATTGTGTGAAATATTTGAGTGAAGAGTTAGGGTTGGAAGTATATACTGCTTTAGCCAATACCGGAGGGTTTAGTACGGAGGAATTGAAAGTGGTGGAGGAAAAAGCGTATGCTTTGGGGGCTAAAAAGCATGTAAATCTGGATGTAACAACCGATTATTATGAAAAATGTATTAAATATATGGTTTTCGGAAATGTATTGCGGAATCATACTTATCCAATTTCTGTCAGTTCTGAACGTACTTTTCAAGCTTTAGCCATTGTAAATTATGCGAACGAAATTGGAGCACAGTATATTGCTCACGGGAGTACAGGAGCCGGGAACGACCAGATTCGTTTTGATCTTTGCTTTAATGTTTTCGCTCCGGATAAAAAAATCATTACTCCTACCCGGGATTTGAAGTTATCCCGGGAAGAGGAGATTGCTTATCTGAAAGCTCATGGTGTAAGCTATGATTGGAAGAAGATGGAATATTCCATTAATAAAGGGGTTTGGGGAACGTCGATCGGGGGAAAAGAAACCTTGCAGGCAAATACAAATTTACCGGAAGAAGCCTATCCTTCTCCCTTACAGAAAGCCGGAAAAGAAATGCTGGAGATCGAATTTGAGCAGGGAGAGGTGGTAGCCGTCAATGGACAGCAAGGAAAGAGAATAGAAGCAATCCGTGCGATAGAAGCAATTGCCTCCCCTTGGGCGATTGGCCGCGATACCCATGTAGGCGATACAATTGTCGGTATTAAAGGCCGGGTCGGTTTTGAAGCCGCAGCTCCGCTTTTAATTATTAAAGCACATGAATTGTTGGAGAAACATACATTGACAAAGTGGCAGCAATATTGGAAAGAACAGTTGGGAAACTGGTATGGGATGTTTTTGCACGAAGCCATGTATTCCGAACCGGTCATGCGGGATATCGAACGGTTTCTGGAAAATAGTCAGCGGAATGTCAGCGGAAAGGTGAAAATACAATTGCGGCCTTATCATTTTGATCTGATTGGCATCGAATCGGTTCACGATTTGATGAATTCCGGGTTTGCCGAGTATGGGGAGATGAATAATGCCTGGACATCGGATGATGTAAAAGGGTTTACCAAAATGATTGCCATGCCGTTGAAGATTTACAACGCGGTCAATCACGATTTGTAAGAAAGGACTATAAGTTATGGGTTATTGTAGTAGTATGATAAAAATAGGAATTGCCGGCGGAGCCGGTTATACGGCAGGAGAATTGATCCGGATTCTGGTGAATCATCCCCAAGCGGAAATAAAATATATTCAAAGTGAATCGCATGCCGGAGAACTGGTTTCTAAGGTTCATGGGGATCTGTTATATCTTCCGTTGACTTTTTCAGCAATTGATTTTTCGGCAATTGATGTTTTGTTTATGTGTATGGGACATGGAGTGTCTGCTGAATTTTTAGGAAAATATGCTGTTCCGCAACGGGTAAAAATCATCGATTTGGGAAATGATTTTCGCTTGGCCGCCGATGCCAACGGTTTTGTATACGGTTTACCCGAATTGGCCCGGGACGTAATTGTACAAAGCCAGTATATTGCTAATCCGGGTTGTTTTGCTACGGCAATCGAGCTGGGGTTGTTGCCTCTGGCAGCTTCCGATAGATTACCCGCAGAGATTACCGTTTTTGGGGTCACCGGTTCTACGGGAGCCGGACAAAAACCGACAACCGATACACATTTCAGCAACCGTTGCAATAATTTATCGAATTATAAGGTATTTACTCATCAACATTTGGCCGAAATTAAGGAAACTTTACAAAGGGCAGGTGCTAAGAATCCTTTTGATCTGGCTTTTGTTCCGGTAAGGGGATGTCACACCCGAGGGATTATAATTAACACTGTCCTCCGTAGCGATGACTCAAAAGCTAAATGGGTGGATTTATATAAAAGTTATTATCAGTCTCATCCTTTTGTGTGTATAAGCGATGAACCTCTTTATTTAAAGCAGGTAGTCAATACAAATTATTGTTTTATTCACATCACTCAGCAAGATCGGAAGATCCTGATTACTTCTGTGATTGATAATTTATTGAAGGGAGCTTCCGGTCAGGCTGTACAGAATATGAATCTGATTTCTGGATTACCGGAAACCATGGGACTTCAGTTAAAGGCGAATTATTTTTGAGTTATTTCCGGATTTGAAAAGCCGTTTTTCATTTCCGGTCTGTATAAATTTTCAGTTATGGGATTGTTTGAGGTTTATGATTTACTTGATATAGAGCCAGTAGAGGCCAAGGGCGCTTATTTATGGGATAAGCAAGGAGGAAAATATCTGGATTTTTATGGAGGACATGCTGTTATTTCTATTGGGCATTGTCACCCTGTTTATGTGGAAAAAGTAACCCGTCAGTTGCAGAAGATCGGATTTTATTCGAATGCTGTAGTAAATTCTTTACAGGAAGAATTGGCGATAAAATTGTGTCGGCTTGCCGGGGAGGAGGATTATAAGCTTTTCCTCTGTAACAGTGGTGCGGAGGCTAATGAGAATGCTTTAAAATTAGCTTCTTTTACCAATGGAAGAGATCAGATATTGGCTTTTAAAGGTGCTTTTCATGGACGGACAAGTGCGGCTGTGTCCATCACCGACAATCCGGCCATTCAGGCTCCGGTGAATCGGCATCACAAAGTGACGTTTATTCCCTTGAATGATGTCCAGGCTTTGGAAGGGGAACTGTCGAGCGGAAAATATGCGGCTGTGATAGTGGAGGGAATACAGGGAGTCGGCGGGATTCGTGTGGCAGAGGATGAATTTTTATGCCGGATGCGGAAGTGTTGCGATCAAACCGGAACATTGATGATTGTAGATGAAATCCAATGTGGTTACGGTAGGAGTGGAATGTTTTTTTCTCATCAGTATGCAGGCGTAAAACCGGATATTATTACGATGGCAAAAGGGATGGGGAACGGCTTTCCGATTGCAGGTCTGTTGATTGCCGGAGGACTTCAGGCCAAAAAAGGAATGCTGGGAACTACTTTTGGCGGCAGTCATCTGGCTTGTGCTGCTGCCCTGGCAGTATTGGAAGTGATCGAAAAGGAATATGCCGTCAATAATGCTGCCGGCTTGGGAAAATACCTGATGCGGGAGTTGAAGAGAATAAAAGGTGTCACGGAAGTGAGGGGCAGAGGATTGATGATAGGAGTCGATACGGAGAGTCCACAAAAGGATATAAGGGTCCGATTGTTGAAAGAGTATCATATCCTTACCGGGTACAGTGGACAGTATACACTTCGTTTGTTACCAGCCTTGACAATTACCCGTAAGGAAGCAGATGAATTTTTGAGAGCTTTCCGGGAAGTGATGGAGGCTTGAAAGGGTAAGGGAGAATATTTTCAACAGGTAAATGTATGATAAAAGTGATAAAAGTTGGCGGTAAGCTGATCGAAAATGAACAGGTGCTGCAAGATCTTTGTAATAAATTGTCGGCTTATTATCCTTACTGTGTATTGGTACACGGAGGGGGAAGTATGGCCGGGCAATTGTCAGCCCGTTTAGGGATAGAAACTCGGATGCATGAAGGCCGGCGGATTACAGATGCTTCTACTCTGGACGTCACCGTCATGGCTTATGCTGGTTTAGCAAATAAGAAGATTGTTGCCTGTTTGCAGTCCAAACGAGTAAATGCTTGCGGTTTATCGGGTTGTGATATGGGGGTGATTGTTGCTCATAAACGAACTGTTACAGATATCGATTGGGGATATGTCGGAGATATTGATCAGGTAAAGGAGGAGGTTCTGGCCTTTTTGTTGGAGAAAGAGATCATGCCTGTGCTCTCTCCTATTACCTGTTCCGAAACCGGACAGTTGCTGAATACCAATGCCGATAGTGTGGCTGCTGCTACAGCAATTGCTTTAAGTAAAAGGTATGATACGGAGTTGGTATTTTGTTTTGATAAGCCGGGAGTACTGGAAAATATTCAGGACGAAAATTCAGTAATTCCCCTTATCGACCGGGAGAAATATAAGGAGTTACTGGAAGAAAAAAGTATACATGCAGGGATGTTGCCTAAATTGGAAAATGCTTTTAAAACCCTGGATGCAGGGGTAAAAAGAGTGAGGCTGACCAGTCCTTCGGATTTAGAGGGGGGCACTGTCATTATCGGAGAGTAGATTCAATTATTCGGATACTCAAAGGCGAAGGATGATTCAGGGAACTTTGTATTTGTTTTCTACCTGTTCAACTTTTTGCGGAAGGAAGACCTTCGTGTAGATAAAGGGTTTATAGTCCTGAATTCCGGTTTTGTTACTTTGTTTTCTGAGGAGAATATTCCTCTGATAAAGGATTTTAGGATGCTTATATTTGTAAATATTGCGGACTTATAGATTAAATTTATAAATATTGAAATATGCAGGCTTCGGAAGCAATTGATTTGTTGATGAAAATTATTTCTATTCCTTCTTTCAGTGGAGAAGAAGATCGTGTGGCGGACCTGATGGAAATGACATGGGCGAAACTCGGTTATCGGGCTTACCGGAAAGGAAATAACGTATGGGTTCGATCTCATTATTTCGATCCTGCGAAGCCGACGCTATTACTGGAAGCGCATATTGATACCGTGAAACCGAATGCTGCCTGGACGTTTGATCCTTTCTGTCCCGAAATCCGGGAAGGAAAGTTATTTGGGTTAGGGAGTAATGATACGGGGGGAAGTATTGTCTCTATGTGGGCTGCTTTTTTACAATTGGATCGGAAAGCTCAGCCTTATAATTTGATTTACCTGAATGCCGCAGAAGAAGAAAATACCGGAAAGAAAGGGATACAAAGTGTGGTAAAGGAATTGGACGGAATTGCCTTGGCTTTTATCGGAGAACCGACCGGAATGCAAGCTGCTGTTGCTGAAAAGGGATTGATGGTATTGGATTGTATAGCCAAAGGAAAAGCGGGACACGCTGCCCGGGAAGAGGGAGTCAATGCAATTTATGAAGCTTTGCCGGACATCGAATGGTTCCGGAATTACCGCTTCGGAAAAGTATCGGATTTGCTAGGAGAAGTGAAAATGACCGTAACCGGAATACAAGCAGGTAGTCTGCACAATGTGGTTCCCGCAGAGTGTCGCTTTATGGTCGATATACGGGTGAATGAATATTATTCGAATACTGAAATTTATGAAACTATCCGGTCGCAGATAAAAAGTGAAATAAAACCCCGTTCTTTTTCGCTGAATTCTTCTTCTATTTCTGAAAATCATCCTATCGTGGAGCGTTGTAAGAGCTTGGGACTGGCTACTTATGGTTCCCCTACTACTTCCGATCAGGCTGTCATCCCCTGGACTTCTTTGAAAATCGGTCCGGGCGATAGTGCCCGCAGTCATACTGCAGACGAATATATATACCTGAAGGAGATAGAAGAAGGAATCGAATTGTTTGTCCGGCTGTTGGATAATTTTCAATTAAACATTTAAACATTTGCACCCTCATATATTTGCACATTTAAACATAAAGACAATGAAGCTTTGGGATAAAGGATACGATATCGATAGTTTTACAGAAAAATTTACCGTTGGAAAAGACAGAGAACTGGATGTCATGTTAGCAAAAGCTGACGTGCTGGGAAATATGGCTCATTTGAAAATGTTGTATTCCATCGGATTGGTGAATGATAGCGAATTAACGGATTTGGAGAGAGCTTTAAAAGAAATCGGACAGGAGATTGATCGGGGAGAATTTAGAATAGAAGAGGGGATAGAAGATATACATTCTCAGATTGAGTATTTATTAACTCAAAAATGTGGGGAAGCCGGGAAGAAGATTCATACCGGTCGTTCCCGCAATGATCAGGTGCTGACAGATATTAAGTTATTTACCCGTTCGGCTTTAATCGATGTCCTGGTACAGGTCCGGGAATTTTTTGAAATTTTGATGGCGAAAGCCGAAGAAAATAAGGAAGTTTTATTGCCGGGTTATACTCATTTGCAAATAGCAATGCCTTCTTCTTTCGGAATGTGGTTTAGTGCTTATGCTGAGTCTCTGGCCGATGATTTGCTGTTTTTAAAAGCTGCTTACGACATGGTCAATACGAATCCCCTCGGATCAGGCGCCGGCTATGGTTCTTCCGTACCGCTTAACCGTACCTTGACGACTACCTTGTTGGGATTTGACGATCTGGCTTATAATTCTGTCTATGCCCAAATGCAAAGGGGAAAAATGGAGAAAAATGTATTGTTTGCTTTGTCTGCTGTGGCAACAACTTTAGGGAAAATGGCGGCGGATATTTGCCTGTTTTCCTGCGGAAATTTCGGATTTATCAAATTACCGGATAAATTTACAACCGGTTCCAGTATTATGCCCCATAAGAAAAATCCCGATATATTCGAATTAATCCGGGCTAAATGCAACCGGCTACAATCTTTACCGTCTCAAATGGCTTTATTATGCGCGAATCTAAATTCTGGCTATTTCCGGGATATGCAACTGACGAAAGAGATCTTTTTTCCGGCTTTTGAGGAATTGAATGATTGCTTGTGTATGGCCGGAACTGTTTTGAAGGAAATGCAGCTGAATAAAAATATTCTGGAAGATAAACGTTATAATTATTTGTTTACGGTGGAAGACGTCAACGATATGGTCAGTGCCGGAATGCCTTTTCGGGAAGCCTATCGCCTGGTTGGACTGAAAGTGCAGGCCGGAGAGTACGATAGTAATACACAGCGTCCGCTTCGTCATACACACGAAGGAAGTATCGGGAATCTTTGCCTGGAACAAATCCGGACTAAATTTGCGCGTCATCTCTGGGATTATTCTTCCGTATTGAAGGCCGAGAAGACGTTGATGCAATCCTGAATTTTAAGGGAAGTTGGGGAAATTTTCCCCTACACTTTTTTCCCTTTTTCCCCATTTTCCTCAGTTTAAGATTTTTGGGAAAGTTATTGTCGATGTGTAATGTGCTGATACAGATGTTTTTGTATCCGTGTTCAAAGTTGTTTTTCTTTTTTGGCATGTCTTTTTCTATATAATAAATAGAAAAGCTTACGATCTAAAGGAAAAAACTATGAAACGTTTAGCAGGAATTACCGGAATATTGTTGGGATGCGGAGTTTTTTTGTCTGTTTCAGCTTGTGATTCTCCGAATCCTGATGTATATGAAGAAGAGATTCTAAAGGAAGAAGTAACCTATTCTGCTAAACTACCGGTAGAAGGGATAGATTTTCAGCAAGTAACTGTCGGTGATGTACCTTCTGTGGTAAAATCTGCCATTGCAGCCCGGTATTCTGCTTATGTGATCGATGAAGCCTTTGCTGATGGAAACAGTTTTTATAAATTGGTATTAAAGAAAAGAGGGACTAAATTAACGGTTTATTATAGTGGGAACGGGGAATTCCTGCGGAAAGAAACCTGTGTTTTTATACAGGGTATTTGATGTTTTATTATTTAATGCGAAAGAAAGCTGCCTTTTCGGAGGCAGCTTTTTCGTATGCCGGGAATGCTGATAGCAGTTGTACGGTTTTTGCTGCTAATTTTTATTCCAGTGAATAATGTTTTAAACGATTGTAAAGTGTTTTCCGATCTATTTTCAAAAGACGGGCAGCTTCACTTTTATTATTATTGCATTTCGCCAGCGCTTCTTTAATAAGTTCTAATTCATTTTTTTCTCTCCGGGAAGAAAAATCATCCGCGGTATTTTCAGATGTAGCTAGTAATTCTGCAGGGATATCGTTTTCTGTGATAAAAGCAGTTTTGCATAATAAAGTCGCCCTTTTTACCACATTTCTCATTTCCCGCAAATTGCCGGGCCAGGCGTATTTTTTAAAAATACGGATAACTTTATCTTCAAAGCCAATTACGTTTTTATCTAATTCTTCATTTGATTTAGAGAGGAAGTGATTGGCAAATACAATAATATCTTCAGGGCGCTCCCGTAAACTCAATGCTTTTAGCGAGAATTCATTCAGACGATGATATAAATCTTCCCTGAATTTTCCTTCCGCTACAGCTTTTGTCAGGTTTTCATTTGTAGCCGAAATAATCCGGACGTCAAAATCAATTTCTTTGTTACTTCCTACGGGTTTTACTTTTCTCTCTTCTAAAGCTCTCAATAGCTGTACTTGAATTTCGTAACTCAGATTCCCGATTTCATCCAGGAAAATCGTTCCTCCGGAGGCTGATACAAAATAACCTGTTTTGTCGCTGACCGCTCCTGTAAAGGCCCCTTTTATATGTCCGAAGAATTCACTGGCCGCTAATTCTTTCGGTATAGCACCGCAATCTACGGCAACAAAAGGTCCGTTTTTTCGTTTACTGCGCTCATGGATTAAACGGGCAATGTATTCTTTACCCGATCCGCTTTCGCCTGTAATCAGTACGGTCATCTGGGTAGGAGCAACCAATTGGATGTATTCGTAGAGTTTATCGGCCTGCTCACTGGTTCCTTTTATATAAGAAATGTCTTCTTTTGTCTCCGTCTTTTGCTGTATAGCCGGATTTTTTTTCGCTATAGCATCTTCTATCTTTTTGAGGATTTCTTCGGGAATGACGGGCTTGGAAACATAATCGAAAGCCCCTGCTTTTATGGACTCTACTGCTGTTTGTATGTCTGCATATCCCGTCATTAAAATCACCTGGGTGGCCGGATGAGTCGCTTTTATATTTTTTAAAAGAAAAATTCCGTCTTTATCCGGTAAACGTAAATCTGTCAGAACAACATCGTATTGATGTGCCGTCAGTGATTTTAAAGCGGCTTCGCAGGAGAATACCTCATCGACTTCAAAATTTCGTTTTGATAACCAAGTCTTTAACATTAAACAAAATGTCGTATCATCGTCTACTAATAATATTTTTGTCATATCTCCTCTTTTGCTATAAATTTAAAAAATTGTTCGTAAGTGCGGATGATAAATGAGGATTATATTTCTAAAAAAGAATTTTTACCTCATCTGTTATACCGTTTTTCGAACGGGCTGTCAGGATATTTTCTCCTTTTTTCCATTGGATTTCCGTCCAGGTGAAAATGCCGTAAACTCCTTTTTTGCCCCCTAGAGATTTCCCGTTTAATATTAATTCTACTTCCGGCTGGTTGGAATAGATTTTTATTTGCTGGGGCATTTCGGATCTTTTTTCAAATCGCTTTCCTGTTATGTATACGAAAGGTTCCTCTAAATTCCAGTTGGCTTTATAAAAATAAAAAGCATCTTTTTTTATTTTCCGGTCGAAAGTTACTAAACCTTTATCATTTTTTCCGGCCATTTCACCTTCTTGGCGATGAGCCGCGCCAAAATCAAACATATTCCATACAAAGGTACCCCATAAATAAGGCCTTTGATCTATTGCTTTCCAGTGCTCTTCGTGGAAGAAAGCCTGCCAGTTTTCCGGGTGCCAGTAGCTATTTGCTACCGGTTTTTTTAGTTCTTCCTGTTGGTGGAGGATACTGGCTCCGGCTCCGTATTCGCTGATCCCAACAGGTTTTTCCGGATATTTTTTATGTACTGCATCAGCCCATTTACCTATTCCTGCAGGTTCTCCGCCATACCAACCATAATATTGATTCCAGGCAATCAGGTCGGTCACTTCGTTCAAGGCTCCGTTTTGATTACTGGCTGCCGTTGTGAGGCGGTAGGGATCTTCCTCATGAGCTAAAGTATTTAATTCTTCCACATAATTCAGCGGATCGTCTCCGCTTTGTTTTAGTTCATTGAATAATCCCCAGAAGCAAATGGAAGGATGATTGTAATTCTGGCGAATCAGTTCTTTCAGCTGGATTTTACCATTTTCCCGAAAAGAAGGCTGGTCGACAAAACCTTTGTCCCGATAGCCTCCTGGACCTACGAAGGGAATTTCTGCCCATACAATGAATCCGTATTCATCACAGAGGTCGTATACATAACGGTCTTGAGGATAGTGGGCTAACCTGACAGCATTTACCCCCATTTCTTTCATGATTTCCATATCTTCCCGATGATGGGAGGGGAAAAGGGCGTTTCCGATTTCTGCCCGGTCCTGATGACGGCATACTCCTCTGAGTTGTAAAGGTTCATCGTTTAGAAAGAAACCTTTATCGGGGTCTACCCGGAAATACCGGATGCCAATTTTTTCCTCTACCCGGTCCGTAATTTGTCCTTTGCGAAGGAGCTCGGTAATTGTTTTGTATAGAAAAGGGTCTTTACGCCCGTTCCAAAGATGCGGTTTGGAGATATTTAATATAAGTTCTCCTACGGCTTCTCCCTGTTCATCAAAAGTGATTTCTTGTTCTGCACTGACGATGTTTTTGCCTTGTGGATCTTCTATTTTTACACGGATCACTGAGGAACAGCCTGTTTCACCCTTTACTAGAATTTTTGCCAATATTCTGGCTTTTTCCCGGGAGACATCCGTCTGTGTAAAATATAGGCCATAAGAACCGTAATCAGAAAGACTGATATGAAAGGGATCGGTAATAATGAGTTCTACATCGCGGTAGATACCCCCATACATATTAAAATCTCCTAGTAGTGGCATAACATCTAGCTGAGGAGAATTATTGACCCTTACCCAGATGTTGTTCTTTGTTCCCCAATGAATATAAGGCGTTATATCCATTGCGAAAGCTGTATAACCTCCCCGGTGTTCTCCTGCATGTTTGCCGTTTATAAATACATTTGTTATTGTATTGGCTCCTTTGAAACGTAAATAAAGGCGCTTCCCTTGCCAGGCGGCTGGTATATCGATGTCCTTTTCATAATTTCCAAGTCCTCGCTCATAATTGACTTTGGCCGCTAAAGCGTCCTGATTCCAGGTGTGCGGAAGGTTTACTTCCGTATAAGTATTTTTAGCCGTTTCATAGCCTGGAGTGAATTTCCAGGAACGATTCAGGGAAATAACCTCTCGCCCCCAACTCTGACACACAATACTACACCAAAAAATGATCAGAATATATTTCATTTCTCTATCTGTTTGAGTTATACAAAAATAGAAAAAATCCGTAAATTCAGAAATGTTTGAGTATGCAAATGTTCAAGGCTTAAAAGTAGAGAAATGTCCGACTGTAAAGATCGAAAAGTATTTCTTGTTTGTTTCAGATTTCTCTTCCCACTCGCTATGTGGTAAACCTTTGTCTCTGGTTTAAGACAAGTATCAAAAATTTTAATTACTTAGCCTTTACAATTTTTATCCGAAAAAGGGAGAGGACGCTTATGTCTTGTGAACTTTTAGCCTATAGGTTGTTGTCCATTTGATTCTGCAAGGTTCGTATTAATTTCTCTGAGAGATCAATAACTTGGCGGACCCTCTCTTCGCTCTGCTTTTCTGATAACGGATTTTTATCGGAATGCTCTAATTGTTGTAAAGAGGTGATGACTTCTTTTACTTCCAGTTGGCGAAATAATGGTAACATTTTATGAGCTAGAAGCCCAATTGCTTTCCATTGTTTTTCTTGTAAGTATTTTTTTAGTAATTCGATATGTTCTTGGGTACTGCTTGTGAATGATATTAATATTTTTTGTAAGGCTTTCGGATCATTGTCTGTGAATTGGAGAATATTTTTCAGCGTATAGCCCCGGTTTTCTTCGTCGAGAAGATTTTTTTCTTCCGGAGAAGAGGAAAGGTTTAAAGTAGATGATTCCTGGCCGGTTAGACGGAGAATCAATTGCATGAGTTGACGGGAACTGAAAGGTTTACTCAGATAGGTTGTAAAACCGGCTTGCAAGTAGTCTTCTTCTTTTTTATCGGAATCAGCAGATAAGGCTATCACGGGCAAGGAGGGATATTGCTTCCGGATTTGTTTTACAAGCTCGAATCCATTCATTTCCGGCATTTGTATATCTGAAAATACCAGGTCATAATGTTCGGTCTGTAGCTTATTTATGATTTCTTGAGGATGGGTCGTAATGAAAGATTGGATTCCTTGATTTTTCAATAAGCTAGCTGCCATTTCCAACTGAAGCGGGTCGTCGTCTACCAATAATATCTTTAACCGGGAGAGATCGACTGTTTTCGCTGGGAGTGAAGGAGAAGGAGTATCTGCTTCTAAGGTAGAAGGATGGGCTGCAGATTTTTTTAACGGTAATTCGATGGTGAAACAACTTCCTTTGCCAGGTTTGCTGTCCAACAAAATCTGTCCCTTTAATAGATGGACGAGTTTTTGAGTAATTGTTAATCCTAGTCCCGTTCCTTCTGCAGGTACAGAAGAAGTTAAACGGGTAAATTCCTGAAAAATCAAGGTTTGTTCTTCTTTCGAGAGCCCGGGACCGGTGTCTTTTACTTGGATAATCAGTTTATCACCAGGTATATTTGTCGTGACAATGAGGGCTACACTTCCTTTTTCTGTATATTTGATTGCATTGGACATCAGATTGACAATGATCTGACGTATTCGGAGGGCATCTCCTGTATATTCTTTATCTAGTTTATCATCGATATGGAAATTAAGTACTAGGTTTTTGGTTTTCGCCAAAGGGATAAAACTGTCATTTATTTCCTGAAATAAACGGGCTGGATTAAAACTGACATTTTCCGGTTTTACTTTGTTGTTTTCTAATTTTGAAAAATCCAGTAGGTTCATTACCAGTTTTTGTATGTGCTCGGAAGAACTTTGCATATTTTTCAAAAAATAGCGTTGCCGTTCATCGGTATGGGTTGTATTCAATAGTTCGATATAACCTAGAACAGAACTCAGAGGGGATTTAATATCGTGAGTTACCGATAGCATGAGTTGTTCCCGACTTTTTAGTAATTGATCTGTATAAGTTTTCGCTTTTTCTAATTCTTGTCGGTAGCGTTGATTACGTGTGATATCTTTTAAAATGAGTGTACAGAAAAAGGCTATGAATAAAACGGCGATAATGGCAATCTTGGCAATCATGGCAGCCGCAGAATTCATGACTTCTTCCCGCTGTTTCATACGACTGATGGAGGTGTTGATTTCCTCGTTTTCATAGTCGTATAAAACTTTTTTTAGTTGTTCCGTGATCCTGACGCTTTGGAGCACGATATTGTATTCTTTCTGGGTAATTTGCCGGTTTAGGTTTTCGGTTTCTGCTTGAAAGTTTTCCCAGGCCGATTTCAATATATTCATGATACTGTCAGCGTTTGTTGCAGGGGTTGGCTGATAGAGTGTATCCCATACTTCTTGGTTTGTAACCGTAATTTGTAAAGAGGAATCTGGCTGGCGGGAAGAAAAGATACCTAAAAAACCTTTTTTCTTTTTTGTGCTTTTGATATAGGAACTGTCTCTTGTGGTGATGACCCGTTTCTGAATTTGAGGAATATCTGGTGAGGTATCCCGGTTCGATTCGATTAAAGCTATGGCCTGATTGTAATAATCTTCCGGGTTTTGAGACTTTTTAGCCCGGATCAGTTCTTTGAGGTTTTTAATTTTACTATTAAGCAAGGTATGTATAGTGTCGATACGGGCAATTTGTTCCGGTTGGTCGGTCATGTTTTTTAAAGAATCGATGTTTAGCTCTACTTGTTTTATAATCTGAATGTATTTCCGGAAGGAACTGGGAGAACCGGTTTGTATAAAGGAACTACTTAAGGATTCTGCTTCGTAAAGACCCGTAATGGTATTTCCGATGATAAACAGTTTTTGATTGGCTGTACTGACCAGCTGATCGTTGTCCGTAAAACGGGATATCTGTTTGTATATAAAAGTAATGGCTGCAATTGTCAGAATAAAAAGTAAAATGTAACCACTCACTACTTTTAGTTTCGTATGACGGGACGGTTTTTTCATCTTTTTCTTTTCTTTCTGCGAATATAGTATAAAAATTACACATTAGGGCACGTCCCTAATGTGTAAAAATAAACTCCAATACAGACTTTCTGTTTGGGTTCTGTGATCCTGTGGAGTATATAAAATTGTCAGGTGACTTATAAAAAGCGTATATTTGTAACAAAATCCACTACATCATGAAATTACCTGACCTTTCCTCCGCTATTTGTCAGACCCACATTGCATTGCAGTCCAGTGCACTCAAAGCTATCAACCGAAACCTCACTCTTCGCAACTGGCTCATAGGTTTCTACATCATCGAATTTGAGCAGCGAGGGGAAGACCGTGCCCAATACGGAACCAATCTCCTGAAAACACTCGAAAAACAAGTAAATACCCGCGGGCTTACCGAAACTCTTTTTAAATTATCCCGTCAATTTTATATAATCTATCCGCAAATAAAGGATATGATTGTAAATCAGTTAAATACAATTCGTCCGACAGTGTCGGACGAATTCAATCTACAATTATCCTCAACCGTCTTATCAATTCCTGCGACACTGTCGCAGGAATTACAAAACATAAAAAGAAAACCCAAAACACTGATTTAAGCGTTTTGGGTTTTTGGCTCTGTGATCCCGTGGGGACTCGAACCCCAATCAAAGGAACCGGAATCCTTCATTCTATCCATTGAACTACGGAACCAATTGCGTTTGCAAAAATAATAATTTTGCAAGAAAAAAGGGGATTTTAGATCCCCTTTTTTTTAGTTATTAGTGCTTGGTGACCTTTTGTCTAGCACCATAGTTGATTCTCAAAGAATTAGCTTTACGTAATTCTTGTTTGATATCAGTGACAATACCCATCGTGGTCTCAGACTGGATTTTTAGGTTATTGGTAATGCTGTTCCGGTCTTCCTCTTTCCGGGCTTCCCGTTCAGCAGCTACGAAGGCACCTACGTCTTCCAGTGTTGCGAATTTATCATTCAGTTGGATACGGGGTTCCGTACCGTATGCTTTCTGGTACTGTAATGTCGGTTTTCCTACATAAATATTACTTACCAACGATTTCTTTTCCAGTTTAGCAATTTGTGTTGCCTGAGGCAGATTATTCTGAATCATAAGTGTTACTTCACGCATGGTCGTACTAACCATAAAGAAGAACAACAACATGAACACAATATCAGGTAATGACGCTGTTGAAATTGCCGGCGTTTCTTTTTTGCCGTCTTTTTTAAATTTTGCCATTATTTTTTACCTCCTATGTTTTTAGGTTCTGCTTCTGATATTGACATGGGCACCCAGTTTTTGATGGCATCCTGTTGTTCGGATGTCAAAGCTGAATATTTTTTACCCCATTTGCTCACGGCTTTCCGGTCTCTTACGTCATTGTATGCTGCTGCTAATTGATCTTGGACAGCAATATACATTTCATAGGATGTTCCTTTATCACTTTGTAGAGAAACGATCCCTTTGGATACTTCTACATTTCCTAACAAATCGACATCTTTTACTATTTTTTCCGGTAAATTTTCGTCGTTTGTCGGGTTCAGTATGAATTCAACCGTTCTCTCTTTTAGCGTAGAAACATCAGCTAATTCACCGTTGATAGCCAGCTGATTGTTCCGGTTTACCAATATTTGCAAGATGTTTCTTTTTGCAATTTTAGGTGCTTCGGTATTGTCAGGCTGATATGGCGGTAATCTCCGGAACATACCGGAATCCACATTCATCGTCGTTGTAGCCAAGAAGAATACAAGCAACAAGAATGCAATATCGGCAGTTGAAGTAGCATTAATTTCTGGTGTTTTTTTTGCCATATTTTTCGTTTTTATCTAATTCCCTATGGGGAAATGATTATCTGAATTTTCTCAGAAGTTCAGTTGCTAAAATAGCAATTATAGCTCCTGCGAACAAGAAATACATTGTATAGATGATGGTATCTGAGAAAATCAGACGTGACGGAACATTGTCCGGGCCTGAGTATCCTACGATTTGCATCGGAGTACCATCAGCCAGCAAATAAGCAAAGAGTATAACTACTGCAAGGGCTACCAAACCTATAAAGCTCTTCATCGCTTGTTTCGGTCTGGTGAATAACCTTACGATAGGGAATATAATTGCTGCTATTATTGCAATAATAAACAGTATATAGGCCCAGTTAAGTAATGCTCCCGTATGTATTGGTGTTGAGTAGAGCTGATCGGGTACTTCTCCCCCGAACATAAACATACCCAATATCACAAGGGTAATGGCGAACATTACAATAGTGATAATTTTTAATATCTTCTCGGTCATGGTTGATTATTTATTTTTTTGATTGTATTTTACTAAGATATCCAACAAACTAACTGAAGCATCTTCCATGTTGTTTACAATGCCTTCGATTTTTGAGTTACAGTAGTTGAAGAATACCTGGAGGATCATAGCTACGATCAAACCACCAACGGTCGTAATCAAAGCCACTTTAATACCTCCTGCAACCAGAGCCGGGCTCATATCCCCTGCTGCCTGAATGTTATCGAAGGCCTCGATCATACCGATTACTGTTCCCAAGAACCCTAACATCGGGGCGATAGCGATAAATAATGAAATCCATGTAAGACCTTTTTCCAAAAGACCCATTTGTACAGATCCATAAGATACAACTGATTTTTCAACCATGTCTACTCCCTGGTCATAACGCATCAATCCTTGATAGAAAATGCTGGCAACCGGTCCACGAGCGTTGCGGCAATATTCTTTAGCTGCTTCAACACCTCCGTTATTCAAAGCTTCTTCTACTCCGTTCACCAATTTCTTGGTATTCGTATCAGAAAGATTCAAATAAATAACTCTCTCAATAGCAACTGCCAAACCGAAAATTAAACAAAGTACAACAGCAGCCATAAATCCAGCACCACCTTCGATGAACTTCTGTTTGATAGCGGCATGCATTGACGTACTTTCTACAACGTCTTCATCCAATGTTGTGGTCTGAGGAGTAGTGGTTGTTTCTTCTGTTTGTGTTTCAGGTTCTGTTGATTCCTGAGCCATTAGCATTGTTGATGCTCCAATAGTAAGCATTCCTAAAACTGCTATTAGTGCAAATAATTTTCTCATGATCTCTTTAACTGATTTTTAGTTTATAAATAATTAAAATTTAACTCTATATATTTCTATATTTATTGCAAACCTTTGTATCCTACAACTGCACTCCAAACGACGGGCCAAGGTACAAAAAAAATGTTAAAATCCAATACGATTTACAGTTATTTCTCCTTTTAAGGCCGAATTTAAACTTTTTTTTGTTTCGTTAGCGTCTTTCTGTTGTCCCAATACATACATCATCTTGCATACTGCAGCTTCAGTTGTAATATCATATCCACTTGTAACTCCAGCATTTATAAGTGCTGTGCTGGTTTCATAGCGTCCCATTTCCACTGTTCCGCCCTGACATTGGGTGACATTGTAAATAATGATTCCTTTTTCACAAGCTTGCTGGATTTTATTTAGGAAAATAGCATCTGTAGGCGCATTTCCCGAACCATAGGTTTCCAGAATCAATCCTTTTAAGCCTGGCGTTTGGATGACGGATTCCAGTAACTCGGGACGAATACCCGGAAATATTTTTAATATGGCAATATGAGTATTCATTTCAGTAGAAGCGGAAACTTTCTCGGTACGGGGAGAATAATCGATTGCTCCATAGTTATAATGAATGTGGATCCCGATTTCTGCTAAAGGCGGATAATTAAAGGACTGAAAGGCATCGAAACTTTCAGCATTAATTTTTGTTGTCCGATTCCCCCGGAATAGTTTTGCTCCGAATAAAATGCATACTTCCGGTACAATTGCTTTATCTTCTATATAAGCTGCAGCGATTTCCAGGGCAGCGATCAGATTCTCCCGTCCATCTGTACGAATGGTACCGATAGGAAGCTGGGAACCTGTGAATACAACCGGTTTCGTGAGATTCGATAACATAAAACTCAGCGCAGAAGCAGAATAAGCCATCGTATCCGTACCGTGTAAAACCACAAAACCGCAGTATTTCTCGTAATTGTCCAAAATAATCTGACACAATTGAGCCCATACCTGGGGTTTTACATCGGAAGAGTCAATTAGTTCTGGCAAAGTATAGCTGTCAATATCAAATCCGAATTCTTTTATTTCAGGCACTTCGTTTACAATTTGTTCGAAATTGAACGGACACAGTGCTCCCGTTTCAGGATTGTTAATCATCCCGATGGTACCTCCGGTATAGATGATTAAAACGGATTTATTCATATTGACGGTTTGATGCGTTTTCTGGGTGCAAAGTAAATAAATTCATTGCATTTTGCGTCGTAATTTTTTCTATTTTTTTTATATCTTCCTGTAAGATATCCGCAATTTTTTGGGCAATGAGGGGAATGTAACTGCTTTCATTTCTTTTTCCCCGATAAGGTACGGGGGCCAGATAGGGGGAATCTGTTTCTAAAACGAGGGAGAAAAGTCCGGTTTTTAAAAGGACTTTATCCAACTGAGTGTTTTTAAACGTTACTACACCTCCGATACCGAGCAAAAATCCCCTGTCAATTGCCTGCTCTGCCTGGTTGATGTCTCCCGAAAAACAATGAAATATACCTTTGAGATAAGGATACTTTTTCAAAGAGGTAAAAATTACCTCTAAAGATTCCCGGGCATGTATAATGACAGGTAGATTGAGTTCCCGGGCGATTCCCAATTGATACTCGAAAACTTTTACCTGTTCTTTCAGATAAGTTTTGTCCCAGTAAAGGTCTATGCCGCATTCTCCTATTCCGTAATATTTTCTTGCTCCGAGCTGAGCTTCTAACTTCCGAAGTTCTGTTTTATATTCCGCCTGGACAGATGTCGGGTGTAGACCGATTAAAGGAAATAATAAATCCGGATAAATGTCGCAAAGTTCCAGCATTTGCGAACGGGTTTGGCTATCGATATCGGGTAAAATAATTTTTTCTACCCGGGCTTCCTTGGCTCTTTGAATCACTTCCTCCCGGTCTGCGGCAAATTCTTCTCCATACAAATGAGAATGTGTATCAATATACATAGGTATCTGTATTTGGTAGAGTAAAGGTAATGATTAATCGGAAATACAAAAAAAATTGTAGGAAAGAATATGTTAAACTATATGTCGTTTCTTACTAGTGGTTATATGCGATAGCGTTGAAGGGTACAATGGGTTTATTTAATCTTTTCTGAAATGTATAATAACTACTACAAGTGCAATACTTTTACAGAAAGAAAAGCAAAAAGCCGGCTGAAATTAATTTCCAGCCGGCTTCTTTTTATTGAAAAAAGAAATTATTTTTTCTTTTTATACATGTCCTTGAGCACACATTGCTTCAGCAACTTTGATAAAGCCACCGACATTTGCACCTTTTACGTAGTCAATCTTATCTCCTTCTTTACCGAATTTCACGCAAGTATCGTGAATATCTTTCATGATCTGAGATAATTTTTGATCTACTTCTTCTGCAGTCCAGCTATAACGCATAGAGTTCTGGCTCATTTCCAAACCTGAAACAGCTACACCACCAGCATTAGCGGCCTTACCCGGAGCAAATGTAATATTAGCGTTCAAGAATTTAACGGCTTCAGCTGTACAACCCATATTAGATGTTTCAACAACCATTTGACAGCCGTTGGCAACCAATTGTTTTGCATCTTCTTCGTTCAATTCATTTTGAATAGCACACGGGAATGCAATATCGCATTTAACTTCCCACGGTTTTTTCTTAGCGAAGAATTTAGCGCCGAATTTAGCTGCATACGGTTCAACTACATCGTTGTTGCTGGCACGAAGTTCCAACATATAGTCTACACCTTCCTGAGTAATACCTTTTTCGTCATAGATATATCCGTCAGGACCAGAAATGGTAACTAATTTAGCTCCTAATTGAACTAATTTCTGAGCGGCACCCCATGCTACGTTACCGAAACCGGAAATAGCAACGGTTTTACCTTTAATATCCTGGCCTTTTTCTTTCAACATATGTTGAGCAAAATAAACCGTACCGTAACCGGTAGCTTCCGGACGAACTCTTGAACCTCCGAATTCACGCGGTTTACCTGTCAATACACCTACGAATTCATTGCGGATTCTCTTATATTGTCCAAACAGATAACCAATTTCCCGAGCTCCTACACCGATATCTCCAGCAGGAACGTCTGTATCAGCACCGATATATTTGCAAAGTTCTGTCATAAAGCTTTGGCAGAAACGCATTACTTCATTGTCTGATTTTCCTTTCGGATTGAAATCAGAACCTCCTTTACCACCACCCATCGGAAGGGTTGTCAAGGAATTTTTGAAAGTTTGTTCAAAACCTAAGAATTTTAAACCTCCTAAGGTTACGGACGGATGAAAACGCAAACCTCCTTTGTACGGTCCGATAGCACTGTTGAATTGTACCCGGTAACCGCGGTTGATTTGTACTTCACCTTTATCATCAATCCATGGAACTCTGAACATGATAACTCTTTCGGGCTCAACCATTTTTTCCAGAATCTTATTGGCTTTGTATTTGGGGTTTGCCTGATAGGTATCCCAAACCGTTTCAATAACTTCTTCCACTGCCTGATGGAATTCGTTTTCACCGACAGTTTTTGCCTTTAAGGCATCCATGAATTCTTTAATTTCTGCTCTCATGTGTATAATTTTTAAGTCGTTTAAAATCCCAAGAGGATTTTAATAAATGTATTTGATTGTATATGACACTTTTTAAACATTTGATTTTCTCAAACGTTTTCAGGATTCAAAATTACCTATTTATTTAATATTCCAAAATTTTTAAGCGTATTTTTATTTGATAAGTAAACCTTTTTTTATTACAATTTATTACTGGAATTTAAAGGTGACATTTAAATTGTTATTAAAATCCGCTATTATTTATAAAAAATGAAATTTTATACTTCTTTTTCCTCTGAATTTTAAGAAATGATGTAATTTTTTCCGGGAAGGGATATTATTTTGCCTTCTAATTCTAATTTTAATAAAAGAGCGATGAGTTCGTTCATTGCAATACGGGTATTTTTGCTTAATTCGTCTATCGGAGTACATCCCTGTTGAGTCAGTATTTTTAAAACCTGTTTCTCTTGATCACCGGTGTCGAAAAAGTTGAAGCTTGTTTGTTGAGGAGGACTCTTTTTGTCTTTTAAATGAAGTAAGCAGGTGATATCAGAACTGTCTTCTACCAATGCGGCAATGTTTTGTTTGATCAGCTCATTGCAACCTTTGGAAAATATGTCTTCCGGCCTACCCGGAAGCGCCATAACGTCGCGTCCGTATGAAGCTGCTATGTGGGCGGTAGCCATTGCTCCCCCTTTTAAAGCTGATTCCGCAACAAAAGTTGCCTGACTTAAACCGGCAATGATCCTGTTTCGTTGCAAAAAGTGTTGGGGAATAAAGGGCGAAGAGCAGGGATATTCTGAGAGGAGAGCTCCTCCTTGACGGAGGATATTTTCAGCAATATTTTTATGGGTTGCCGGATAAATGAGATTCAACCCGTGTCCCAGTACCGCATAGGTGGGGAAATGGTGAGTAAGACTCGACAAATGAGCGGTAATATCGATACCGTAAGCTAAGCCGCTTACAATAACGAGCCGGTGCCCCCTTTCGGCTAATTCTTTCAGTATCGTCCGAACCCGTATTTTGCAACGCTCAGAAGCGTGACGGGTACCTACAATGGCTAGATAAGGCAGAGACTCGGTAACCAATTGTCCTTTGTAGTAAAAGACTAAAGGAGTGTCTTCGCATTGCCTTAGTAGAAAAGGATAATTAGAATGTTCGACAGAACAAAGCCGTATATCGTACAGGTCGAGATTTTTTAATTCTTCTTCTGCACTTTTAAGGGCAGATTTCCTTTCGTCGGAAAAAGAAAGCTGATATTCTTTTAAAAGAGTCGAAAAAGCACGGGTTTTTTCGTGGAAAAAACCTTCAATACCTCCACATCGTTCTATAAATGTCAGGTATTTTTGTGTATTGAATTTAGGAAGCAATGTCAATGCAACCTGCATTTTCAGGCAACTATTCGTTTCCATGATAAATAAGATAAGGGATATAAACAAATTTACGAAAAAAAGCTGAAAATAAAAATAGGCCTCACTTTCCAATTTAAATCGGAAAGTGCAGGCTGTATTTATCCGGCTGGCGGACGAATCATATTTCCGGAAATCCGGAATATGCTTCCCGGATAAAACAACCTACACTATAGATAAATAGATATTGTAAATTTGCAAATTTAATAAAATATTGCAGTTATTCAAAGGAGGTGTTGCAATGTTGCAACAATATTTCACTTCGAAATAAAAAATACTCTATTTCAGTTATACGCGGTTTATTCGGGTTTGTTTTTTAAAGAAGGGAAAAGCGGATTTCGGTGGGAAGTTTTTAAGTTTTGGTTTATATTTGTTGCGTTTTAAGGTTGTGGAAAGGATATTGTGGAGCATTTTAATTTTAAAACCTTGAGGAAATAGCAATAAATTAGGGTTGTTTAAACGATGATGGAGAATATTATCTTTACCCGGGATGTAAAGGGTGTTTTGGAGCAGGCATTGGAAAATTTTATATCGGAAAATATTTTTATTTTAGCTGATACCGGTAGCAATAAATATTGCCTGCCTCTTGTGAATCTGGAAAAAATAAAGGTAGAAAATAAGATTGTCATTGGAGAGGGGGAAACGCATAAGTCGCCAGAAAGTGTATTATATATTTGGAAAATTCTATCCGATAGAGGAGCGAAGCGAAATGCTGTTTTGGTAAACATTGGAGGAGGTTTGGTAACGGATATCGGAGGTTTTGCTGCTTCTTGTTTTAAGCGGGGAATAAAATGTATCAATATTCCGACAACTTTGCTTTCTCAGGTGGACGCTTCTGTGGGAGGAAAGACCGGGATGAATTTTAATGGTTTAAAGAATGAAATCGGGACGTTTTCTATGCCTGAAAAAGTAATTATAGATGTTTCATTTTTAAAAACCTTATCTCCGCGCCAGATTTTGTCCGGATTTGCTGAGATGCTGAAGCACGCTTTACTGGCAGGAGGAGAACATTTTGAGGCGGTGTTTTCGATTGTACCGGAACAAATAGAGGAGAGTCGATGGATCGGCATGATTGAAGAATCGGTGAAAGTGAAATATGCCGTTGTGGAAGTGGATCCACAGGAGACCGGTATCCGGAAAGCCCTTAATTTCGGTCATACCGTAGGGCATGCTATTGAAAGCGTAGCTATCGAGCAAGGAGTGGAACTTTATCACGGCGATGCTGTAGCTTACGGCATGTTGGCAGAATTGTACCTTTCTACAGAAAAAATGGGCTTTGACTCCGGCTTATATGAAAAAATCAGCCAGTACATCCGGCAAATCTATCCTCCTTATATGCCTTTGGTGCCTGAAGAAGATTTATATAAATTGATGTTACACGATAAGAAAAATGAACAGAAAGGAGTGAACTTCACTCTTTTGCGTCAGCCCGGGGAATTCTCAATCGATAATTATTGTAGTCGGGAGGAAATAATGAAAGCTTTACAGGTCCTTTCTTCTCAATGATTAAAATCCGCTTAAAGAAATGAATATAGCCGTCTGTTTTAACGATAAAATAAAAGGAACAGTTAGTTTGCCTGCTTCTAAAAGCATATCCAACCGGATTTTGATATTAAATGCATTGGCGGATAGTCCTTTGGAAATCGAAAATCTTTCCGATTGTGATGATACGAAAAGTATGTTGCAGGTATTGCGGTCGGATGTAAATTATTTTGATATAGGACATGCGGGGACAGCTATGCGTTTCCTAACAGCTTTTTTGTCGAGGATTGTCGGTATTTGGGACTTGACGGGTTCTGAGCGGATGAAACAGCGACCGATAGGTGTTTTAGTGGATGCTTTAAATCGGTTGGGCGCACACATTGAGTATCGGGAACAGGTCGGTTTTCCTCCACTCCGGATTTATGGTTCTTATTTGCGGGGAGGTGAAATATCCATTCCTGCTTCGGTGAGCAGTCAGTATATTTCGGCATTGATGATGATTGCCCCTTATATGGCCGAAGGTTTGCGATTGCGCCTGACTGGTAAAGTGGTTTCCCGGAAATACATCGATATGACAGTGGCTTTGATGCGTTTTTTCGGAGCAGAAATTGAGACGAACGGCGATTTTATAAAAATAGCGCCTCTTCCCTATACGCCGGTGCCTTTTCGGGTGGAATCGGACTGGAGTGCAGCTTCTTATTTTTATGAGTTACTGGCGATAGCTGAAGGAGGAGAAATAACATTGACCGGTTTAGAAAAGGAAAGTTTGCAGGGGGATGCCGGGCAGGTGTATGTATGGGAAAAATTGGGCGTAAAGAGTTCTTGGCAGGGAGATAAATTAATGTTGAGAAAAAAAGAAGTGGAAATCCGTTTCCTGGAATTTAACTTTGTCGAAATGCCGGATTTGGTGCAATCTTTTGCCGTTGCCTGCTGTATGAACGGAATCCCTTTTTCTTTCTCGGGAGTAGAAACCCTGCGTATCAAAGAGACGGACCGGATTACTGCTTTGATAACGGAATTGAGGAAATTAGGCTATGAGCTGAGCACAGAGGGGGAAGGGGTGTTGAAATGGGAGGGGACGCTCGCGCTGCCCGAAAAAAATATTTGTATAGAGACTTATCACGATCATCGGATGGCTATGGCATTTGCTCCAGCTGCTTTGAAACATCCCGGGATGGTTATCGTTGATAAGGAAGTAGTCAGTAAATCGTTTGCGGATTATTGGAAGGAACTGCAAAAGCTGGGGTTGGAAATAGAGGAGGTGAAATAAGAGTCGGTTATCGGTATAAAAAAATTAAATAAAACAATATGTTGGTCGGTTTATTACAATCTTCGTATTTCGCACTATTTTTAATTGTCGCTCTCGGATTTGTATTGGGACGGATAAATTTTAAAGGTATTTCTTTGGACGTATCAGCCGTGATTTTTATTGCTTTATTATTCGGGCATTTTGGCGTGATTATTCCGAAAGAGTTGGGAAATTTCGGTTTGGTATTGTTTATCTTTACGATTGGGATACAAGCGGGACCTGGTTTTTTTGATTCTTTCCGTTCCAAAGGGAAGGTTTTGATCTTGATTACTTTGTTAATTATCGGTTCGGCTTGTATGACAGGGGTTTTGTTTAAGTATTTATTGCATATAGATATGGCCGAAACGGTGGGTTTAATAGCTGGCTCGTTGACAAGTACTCCCGGATTGGCGGCAGCCATAGACAGCACTCAATCTTCTGCTGCCTCCATCGCTTATGGTATTGCTTATCCTTTTGGAGTGATAGGGGTCATTTTGTTTATTAAATTGCTACCCGGCTTATTGAGATTGGATATAAAGAAAGAGGAAAAACGTTTGGAGATGCAACAGAGAGACAAATATCCTGAAATTTATACCGGAACGTTTCGGGTGACCAATGAAAATATTTTTAATAAGAGTTTGATACAACTGCAAATCCGTACGATGACAGGGGCTGTGATATCCCGGGTGAAGCATGGCGACAAGACAGAGGTGCCTTCTGCTAAGACGATGTTATATCAGGGGGATCTGGTAAAAGCTGTGGGAAGTGAATATGCCTTGGCTCAATTGGGCGTATTGGTAGGCGAGCGGTTGCAGGAGGATTTGCCTTTAGCCACTTCTTATGAATTGCAATCTCTGTTACTGACTAAAAAAGAAGTAATTGGAAAGACGTTGGGGAGTTTAAATCTGCAGCAGAATTTTGGTTGTACGGTGACCCGTATCCGGCGGAGTGGTATTGACCTTTCGCCGGAGCCCGGATTGACATTAAAGTTCGGAGATAAGCTTTTGGTTGTCGGCCATCAGGATAGTTTAAAGGAATTGGCTAAACTGTTAGGGAACGATGAAAAGCGTCTTTCTGACACTGATTTTTTCCCCATTGCGATGGGAATCGTATTAGGCGTATTAGTAGGCAAGATCAATATTTCTTTTTCCGATAGTTTTAGTTTTTCTCCCGGTTTGACAGGAGGTATATTGTTAACAGCTTTGGTTTTAAGTTCTGTTGGGAAGACGGGTCCTATCCTTTGGTCGATGTCTGGAGCTGCCAATCTTCTTTTGCGGCAATTGGGGCTATTGTTATTTTTAGCTGAAGTGGGAACTTCTGCCGGAGCGAATTTAGTGGAGACGTTCCGGGAAAGTGGATGGGCCCTTTTTGGGGCGGGAGTAGCCATTACTTTAGTGCCCATGATTGTAGCTGTTGCAGTCGGTTATTTCGTTTTTAAGATTAATTTGTTTGATCTGATGGGAACCATTACGGGAGGGATGACCAGTACGCCAGGATTGGCTGCTGCCGGTTCGATGACCGATAGTGATGCACCGAGTGTTGCCTATGCCACGGTTTATCCGATAGCTATGGTTTTCCTGATTGTCTTTATTCAGGTAATTGCCATTTTGTTATAGTTCGGCTGGAAAGGATATAAAAGATTGCCTTTATCTTTTTTCCTGAAAGAACTTTTTTACCAGTTGACTGCATTCTGTTTCCAGGATCCCTCCGGTAACTTTCGTACGGGGATGGAGGACGGGAGGAGATAATCGTTTATAGCCTCTCTGTGGATCGGAAGCACCATAGACCAATTCTCCTAGCTGGGCCCAGGCTATTGCCCCCGCGCACATTGTACAGGGTTCTAATGTAACGTATAAAGTACATTCATTCAGGTATTTCCCTCCTAAAGCGGCTGTTGCCATTGTGATAGCAATCATTTCCGCATGGGCTGTCACATCCTGTAAACGTTCCGTTTGGTTGTGGGCACGTGCGATGATTTTACCTTTGCATGTGATCAGAACGCCTACGGGTATTTCTCCTTCTTCTGCTGCAAAAGCGGCTTCTTCCAATGCTTTACGCATAAATAGTTCATGAGACATAGCGGTTGTTTCTTTTATGAAAGAAAGAAAAAACAAAAGTAAGAAGAAAGAAATGAATCTGGTAATTCAGGACTTCTGAAATTAAAGAATAAATACAATCGTTTGAGTTTTTTGTTAGCGTTATAAACTGAAAATATTTGGGATGCATTTGATTTATTGTTAATTTTAGCGGCAGAAAGAAAAGAGGATACAGAGAAGAAGCTATTCTAAATTAAATAATTATAAACAATTTCAGTTATGCAGACTATTGATACTTATGATTTCAGAGGCAAAAAGGCATTGATTCGGGTGGATTTTAATGTGCCTTTGAATGAAAAACTTGAAATTACTGATGATACCCGTATGAGAGCTGCTATCCCGACTATAAAAAAAGTATTGGCAGGAGGCGGTTCTGTTATTTTGATGTCGCATTTGGGACGTCCTAAGAATGGACCAGAAGATAAATTTTCCCTGAAACATATTCAAAAACATTTGGAAGAACTGACGGGAGTACCTGTAAAATTTGCCGAAGATTGTGTTGGCGAGGTCGCAGAGAAAGCAGCTGCGGATTTGAAACCGGGAGAAATACTTTTACTGGAAAATTTGCGTTTTCACAAAGAAGAAGAAAAGGGAGACGAAGAATTTGCCCGTCAGCTATCAAAGTTAGGGGATGTCTGGATCAACGATGCTTTTGGAACGGCACATCGGGCCCATGCTTCTACGGCTGTTATCGCTAAATTTTTCCCCAACGATAAGTTGTTCGGATATGTAATGAAGGGAGAATTAGACAGTGTGGATAAAGTAATGAAAAATCCGGAACGTCCTTTTACGGCGATTATGGGGGGATCTAAAGTTTCTTCTAAGATCGATATCATTATGAATCTGTTGGGTAAAGTCGATAATCTGATCTTAGGAGGTGGAATGACTTTTACTTTTAAAAAAGCTTTGGGTGGACATATAGGGGCTTCTATTTGCGAGGATGATAAGTTGGATTTAGCTCGTGAGATTATGCAAAAGGCTAAAGAGGCAGGGGTGAATTTAGTACTTTCCGACCAAGCCGTTATCGCAGATAGTTTCAGTAATGATGCCAATACGAAACTGGCCAATCCGATGGACATTCCGGATGGATGGGAAGGTTTGGATATCGGTCCGGAGACCCGGGAAAAATTTGCTAAAGTCATAGAGAACTCCAAGACGATTCTTTGGAATGGTCCGGTGGGCGTTTTTGAAATGCCTAAATTTGCCGAGGGGACTAAAGCAATTGCAGAAGCAATCGTAAAAGCGACAGAAAAAGGCGCTTTTTCCCTTATCGGTGGCGGTGACTCTGTAGCTGCAATCAATCAATTCGGCCTGGCCGATAAGGTCAGCTATGTTTCCACGGGAGGCGGCGCTCTTTTAGAATATATAGAAGGTAAGAAATTGCCGGGAATTGAAGCAATACGGGAAGAATAAAGAAGTTTAAATAGAAGGTTTAGCCCGGTATTGCCGGGCTAAATTCATTTTGAAAGTAGATTTAATATACACTCTTCCCCCTCCGATCGTTTGCATTTTTAGTCGGGTACTCTTCTCGCTTTTCTGGTTTTTTCAGGAAACGATAAGCATTCTTTGAGGAGTATTTTGTTGATCAGTGCATTTGCAGTGCTGAGGAGCGAACCTTCGGTCCGGCCGAAATTTGCTGTCGACTGGCAATATTCAGGTCGTATCCCGAACGAAGTTCTGTCAATCAGATGCGGAAGAAGATGCCAATCGGCATTGTGTTGAGCCGGGAGGCTGATCTACTTCTACCGAGGAGGAATTAAGAGGTTAGTTTCCGGAAGGCTTTGGGATTACCTGCCAAAATAAACACATCATTTTCCCCGATGATAAAATTGTCTTCCGGTTGATCCAATAAGCTGATCTTTACCCGGGAAGTTTTTTCTTCCGTCACCGGGTGTTTAATTGCAATAAGCTGCAGATTAAATTCTTTTTCGAATTGTACATCGCTTAGGCGGCGACCGATGAAAGAATCGGGGAGTTTTAGTTCCTGTATAAAATAATTACTGGTAATTTTATATGTAAAAATAGAATTTGCCCATTCGATACGGGTAGTGAAAAGATCTGCATATTCCAGTTCCGGACGGATAATTTCAGTAATGCCCATTGCCTTTAATATGGTGGTATGAATATCGGATATGGAGCAGGCAATGATACGCCGGGCTTTATACTGCTTCAAAAGAGCGACGGCCTGTATGGAAGCTCCTATATCTTTACGGATGGTTACAAAAATAATATCGGCATCTTTTAATGGTAAGGTTTGGATGGCTTGCTGGTTGTTAATATTTAGGCAAATGGTATTTTTGATAGAATCTTTGTATTCATTTATTTTATGGAGATCCATATCTATACCGAGCACTTCATGCCCCATCGCAGTTAATCTTTGGGCGAGTGCTACTCCGAAATGACTTAAGCCCATGATAATACAATTCATATTTTTTCTTTTTCTTTATAAAATTACATTTTCTTCCGGATATTGATAGGGTTGTGTCGGTTGTTGTCGGATCATGCCGGTCAACAAAGTCAGTATGCCGACTCTTCCTGCAAACATTGTAATACTGATAATGATTTTCCCGCTGATATTTAATTCCGGAGTTAGGCCCAGGCTCAATCCGACAGTACTGAGGGCGGACACTACTTCGAACAATGCTTGAAGAAAGGGAGCCTGCGGATTGGTGATCAGCAGTAATAGGGTAGCACCTCCTATCCATAGTAGCGACAAGAGGATGATCGCGTTTGCTCGTCGGATACTGGTGGGGGAGATAGTACGCCGAGCAATTTCCACTGTTTTTTTCTCCCGTATAATACTCACTATGTTTTTAAAAGCGACGACAAACGTAGTGGTTTTAATGCCTCCTCCTGTGGACATGGGGGAGGCCCCGATCCACATCAAGAGGAGTATTAAAAAGAGAGTGGAGGGAAGGAGTGAAGTCATCTCTACATTATTGAATCCGGCAGTGCGGGGGGTGACGGCATTCATAAAAGCGAGAGCTATTTTTCCGGACAGGGGAACATCTTGGAGGATATGGTGATTTTCCAAGAATAAAAAAGCAAAAGTTCCTCCTATAATTAAAATGAGGGTAATTGGCAGTACAATCCGGGTCGTTAAACTGATGATATGAAACTGCCCGTAATGGGCGATCGGATTCCCTTTCAGACGGGAAAGAGCATTGTGGAAATAATGTATAAATAATTTCCCAAAATTGAATAAAATCGGAAATCCGATTCCTCCCAAAATAACCAGACAAGCTATCCAACTCTGAAATCCGTATAAATTTCGTACGGCAGGATTGTATAAATTCCCGGGAAGGGTAGAAAATCCGGCATTGCAAAATGAAGATACAGCATGAAAAATAGAAAAAAACAATTTATCCGGCAGGATGTGTTGCGGAATATCCTGGATTTGATTGTAAATGACGTAAGCTCCGAAACCTTCAATAAGAAAAGTAGTGAGGATGATATAAAAGAGAGTGCGGAAAATATTGCTTAAGGAGTTTTCGTTGAGGATATTCTTTAGGCTGAGTTGGTCCCGGAAAGAAACCTGACTGAAGAAAGACATCGCGAAAAAACTGGTAAAAGTCATGACTCCGATACCTCCGATCTGAATGAGTGAAACCAGAATAATCAAACCTGTAAAAGTAAAGGCTGTAGAGGTGTCTACCACAGTAAGTCCGGTAATACAGACAGCACTGGTGGAGGTAAAGAAGGCGTCTATAAAATCCAGATGGTAAGTGTGGGCGTTGGGAAGCAATAAAAGAAAAGTACCGACTAAAATAATAAAAAGAAAACTGTAGACAAACATCATTTCCGGTTTTACATATCTTTGGAGAGTGGTGACAATTTGTTTCGAAAATTCAATGACACTGATTGTAGAGAGCAATAGATAAGTAGCTACCTCTATAAAGTGTTTGGAAACTAAGGCGTCCTTAAAAGCAGGCCAGGCTTCTAAAATGATGATGAATACCAAGGCGATCAAAAGTACGACTTCAAACCAGAATCCTCTTTCTTTTTTCACCCCTTGCGGGTCTGAGAGAACTCTTGCCAGGCCGGTGTATAGAAAAATCCGGAGAATTACTTTATAAGTTTCTAATAGAAACAAATGAATTTTACCATCTTCGTGAAAACCGATTTCATAAATGAGTAGGCAAAGTGTTATAAAAGAAGTCAGGAAAGCAATAATGTCGGTTGATAGTTTGACAAACGACTGAAACTTTTGATAGTATTGCCGGATTTTATATTTCAGTTCTGTATGAGGTGTCATTTGTTAACCGATAAATGCTTATGAAAAATTCCGGAAAAACCGGCTTTCTCACAAAATTAAGACAAAATTATCGGTTAGCGGTAATCTTTTAGCGTTTTAGTTCAGACAAACATTTCTTTATAAAACTTGTTATTTCATAAATACAAAATAGACTGCCATAACCAAACACACACAGGCTGCAATATGATTCCAATGTAAGGCTTCTCCTTTAAAACATAAAAGGGAAAAAATAATAAATACGACTAATGTGATGACTTCCTGGATAATTTTTAATTGCATCAAGGTAAACGGTCCCCCATTCCCTGCAAATCCCAGACGATTGGCTGGCACTTGAGCGCAATATTCAAACAGGGCAATACTCCAGGAAAATAAGATAACGCCAATGAGGGGCCAATGGGTAATGATTTTAGCTTCCTGAAGTTTTAAATGACCGTACCAGGCGAATGTCATAAATATGTTAGACAAAATAAGGAGACCAATAGTTGATAATCCGCGCATAAGACTGAATTTAAAGTACGAATTCCTTTTTTTACACTAAGGTTTTGAAAAACCCTGCAAAAATATATTTTTTATCGTTCTCTTTTTCATTTTTAGTTTTATATCTTTGTAGAAAGAGTCTACTATGGAAGCTAACTTGATACATTGTATAGAGATCCGGAATTTATGGCGGAAATATGATTTGATCTGGAAAGATTTGAATGCGGATGTCAATATTCTGATAGGAATAAACGGAAGTGGTAAAACGACATTTTTTAATATACTGGATGCTATTTTTACTGCTGATGTAAAACGCTTGAAATTATACGGAGTATCTGTCACTGTAGAAGTAAATGATTTTATTGTAAATTATAATCCTAAAACCCCCGTCAGTGAGCTTAAAAACGCTTTGTCGGGAATTCGCTATCAGAAAATCAGTACTTTTGACGTACCGATGAAAGATCGGCCTAAAGCCGGGAAAGAATATAGCCAGCTGTATAATGAATTGCACGATATTGTTTACAATATCGGAGGGGATCGTCCTTCTTTTTCGGATTATCGCTTGAAAGCTACTAACTTTCCGGATCAGGCTGCAAAAATCAATGAGCGGATTCATGTGTTTTACGATACGGTAAACCGTCTTTTTGCTAAGACCGAGAAAACCATTGAAATTGATCCTCATACCAATCATTTGATTTTTATCGATCAGGGGGAGGTGATCCCTTTATATAAACTTTCTTCTGGTGAAAAGCAGTTGCTGATTATTTTATTGAGGGTTTTTCTGATGGAAGAACAACCTTATATTTTATTGATGGATGAGCCCGAGATCTCCCTTCATATCGAATGGCAATATCGTTTATTTGAAGAGATCCGGAATTTAAATCCCAATTGCCAGATTATTACTTCCACTCATTCGCCTAGTCTTTTTGGAGATGGTTGGGGCGATAAGTTGTTTTACATAGAGGATATGGTAAGGGTGATTAGCTAGAGAAAAAGAAAGCTTTGAACGGGAAGGGAAAAGGAATAGAGAAAATTATTTTGTCGGTTTTCGGGGAAAAACGGAAAGTCAGTGCGTGAAAGGATATAGGTTGCTTTACAGATTTGAATTTTTATATGTTTGGGATAGGTGCGGGTATAGAGAATAAGGGTATATTTTTTGCCAATTCAGCAAGACGTTTTGCTTTGGATGCAAAGATGTTTCGCTGTCGGGCAGCCATTCATGTAGAAAATAAAGATGATATCGTCTTTTGGAGTACCATTCTGAAGCATTTCCGACCGAACGACCGTTTCCATTTTATAGCAGGCTCCCGGAATGAATTCGGTCATGAAACCAGTGGAGTGACCCAGTGTCTGAAATATTTTGATTACCTGAGTCATGATTTTTTTATTTGCATAGACAGCGATTATCGTTATCTGTTGCATGAAAAAGGGATAGATGTGAAACATTATGTGTTGCAAACCTATACTTATTCTTTTGAGAACCACCATTGTTTTGCAGAAGGTTTGGACGATGTGTGCAGTCGGGTAACTCATGTCCCCAATCAGTTATTTAATTTTAGTAGGTTTCTGTCGGACTATTCCTCTATTGTATACGATCTTTTTATCTGGCATCTTTATTTTCTCGGATCCGATCCTACCCGGTTCACTAAATATGAATTCAATCAGTTGATCAATCTGAGTAAACACAAAAATCCGGATATTACAGATAATGCCAGAAGGGCTTTGGGGGAACTGAAGCATAAGATAGAGAAAAAAACAGATTATTTCAGACGGGCATATCCGCTGGCCGATTTGGAATTTATCCGGGAAAAATACAAAGCTCTGGGGCTGACTCCGGATACGACTTACTTGTTTATCCGGGGCCATAATGTTTACGATATGATTAGCTGTATCAGTAAGGAAGTATGTAAGGTCTTGTTGAAAAAAGCCAGACGCGGACATCATAGCCGGGAGGCAATTGCAGCATTGTATCGGGATCGTAACAGTGTGGATATAGAACTTCGCCAAAACATCCATTATGGTGCCTATACAGCTATTCAAAAATTGGAGGAGGATATTGGAGAACTTCTGGGAAAAGCAGAAGATTTCGTACCCCGGCAAGGAACGAAAAAAGCAATGTCTGTAGATCATAGAAATTCTTAGAGAATTGTCTAGGAGGTATTTATCATTAAAAACTAATTCTAAATGTTAATCTTCTTTTAATTTCTTCCTGAAATTAACACTTTTCGATTTTAACACTTTGAGTTGATATATTGTTTTTATACTTTTGATGTCAGATGTATATACGGCAATGGGTGATTTTGATATAAGAGACAATAGGGTAAAAGAGACGGACAGGGAGTTTGAGCGGGCATTACGTCCCTTGACTTTTGAGGATTTTCAGGGGCAGAAGAAGGTGGTAGAGAATCTGAAGATATTTGTCAGTGCTGCAAAGATGCGGGGAGAGGCATTGGATCATGTCATTTTGCACGGTCCGCCAGGTTTGGGGAAAACGACGCTTTCTACTATCATTGCCAACGAGTTGGGAGTAGGCATAAAGATCACTTCCGGACCGGTGTTGGATAAACCGGGAGATTTGGCTGGATTATTGACAAATTTGGAAGAGAATGACGTTCTTTTTATAGATGAAATTCACCGTTTGAGTCCGATTGTAGAGGAGTATTTGTATTCTGCTATGGAGGATTATCGAATTGATATCATGATCGATAAGGGACCGGCAGCTCGTTCGGTACAAATTCAGCTCAATCCTTTTACTTTGGTGGGAGCAACTACGCGGAGCGGATTATTGACCGCGCCTTTGCGGGCTCGTTTCGGTATTAACTTCCATTTAGAGTATTACGATATGGATGTGTTATCGGCTATTATCTGGAGATCGGCTTCTATTTTAAAAGTGAAAATAACCAGTCAGGCCGCCATCGAGATCGCTTCCCGGAGCCGTGGTACTCCCCGTATCGCCAATGCTTTGTTACGAAGGGTCAGGGATTTTGCCATGGTAAAGGGAACGGGAGAAATTGATTGGGATATAACCCGTTATGCGCTGGAGGCTTTAAATATCGATAAGTACGGTTTAGATGAAATGGATAATAAGATTTTATTGACCATTATCGAGAAGTTCAAGGGAGGTCCGGTAGGATTGACTACTATTGCTACAGCGGTAGGGGAAGATGCGGGGACATTGGAGGAAGTATACGAACCCTTTTTGATTAAAGAAGGTTTTTTGAAGCGGACCCCCCGGGGAAGAGAGGTGACAGAGTTGGCTTTTAAACATCTGGGTAAAAATGACAGACGGATAGACGAACAACCTACTTTGTTCTGAGAAAAGAAAAGCCGGATGGCGGGGGAGAGTAAATGTGGTTTTGAATTGATAAATAGGCGTGTATGAGAAAGAAACAAATTATTGTTTTGAGTGTGGTGCTGGGTTGCTCGCTGTTAGGGTTAATCTATATGCAGGCAAAATATTTTCAAACGGCTTTTAAGTTAAAAAAAGCACAGTTTGATTATGCGGTCAATCGTTCCCTGGACGAGGCAATCGCTTATGTGGAAGAAAGGGATAAGCTGAATGAAATAAAAAAAGGAACGGAAAAATTACAGGAACCGGAAAACAGATACAGAGAAGGACGGGAAAATATTTCTTTAAAGAATGAGATGGGCTTGGGACAACCTTTGAACCTGATCGATTGCGATGAAGAAACTCAAAATGTAAACGATTTTTTAGGACAGAAAAATACGGGTCTGTTGTCTTCTCTTCAAAAATACAGACAAGCTGTAAAAGATCGTTTGGGAACTGATTATGAATTAGTGTTGAAAAAGAAATTTAGTGAGCCCGAACGTACCGTGGAAGAACGGATTAAAGATGTAAATCTGCAGACGGTGTTGGGAGAAAGGCTGCGGAATAACGGTGTGAAATCCGATTTCGAGTTTGCCGTGAAGGAGAAAGACCGATTTATTGTGATGTCACAACATTTTTTTAACCGCTATTCTGATTATACATATAGTAAACAGATATTTTTGGGTGGGAATAAAAGTCAGGCTAGTCTTTATTTAATATTTCCTGACCAGATACACGATCGGTTGTCATCAATATTTTTGTTATTGCCTAGCTTGATTATTACAATCTTGTTAGTGCTTTGTTTCGGTTTCTGTATCTTCGTGATTGTCAGGCAAAAGAAATTGTCAGCGATTAAAAATGATTTTATCAATAATATGACTCATGAGTTTAAAACGCCGATCGCGACGATTTCTTTGGCGGCTCAGATGATGAAGGACGGAGCTGTGCAACAGACCCCTGAATCTATCGATCACATTGCAGGCATTATCCGGGATGAAAGTAAGCGGTTGACTTATCAGGTTGAAAAAGTATTACAAACGGCTTTATTTACAGAAACCCGGATGAAATTGAAATTGAAAAATGTGAACTTGAATGAAGTGGTGGAAGGCTTGTTAACGAAGTTTAGCCTGAGAGTAGAAGACAAAGGCGGACAATTATTCGGTCATTTGGATGCGGACCGGGATGAAGTGTTAGCGGATGAAGTGCATATTACGAATGTGGTTTCTAATTTGCTTGACAATGCTATCAAATATTGTGTAAAAGCTCCGGAGATTAGTGTATACACTCGCAATAAGGGAGATGAAATAATTATCAGTGTGATAGACAATGGCATAGGAATTGCTACGAAAGAGCAGAAGTTGATTTTTGAACGCTTTTACAGAGTATCGACGGGTAATTTGCACAATGTAAAAGGATTTGGATTGGGGCTTTCCTATGTCAAAAAAATTGTAGAAGCCCATGGGGGAAGAATAGAGGTAGAGAGTGCTTTGGACAAAGGAAGTCGTTTCGATATTATTTTACCTTTGACGTCTAAAAAACAAAAAGTAAAGAGAACTTTATTTTTTTAAAAACGTATATTTTTCAGAGAAATTATTTAAAACTATATAGTTATGGATGAGAAAATTAAAATTTTATTGGCCGAGGATGATACGAATCTGGGGATGCTGTTAAAGGAATATTTAAGAGCAAAAGGATTCGATACAATTTTATGCGAAGATGGGGATGCTGCATACGAGGCTTTTTTGAATCAGCCTTTTGATTTATGCATATTTGATGTGATGATGCCAAAAAGAGATGGCTTTACTTTAGCAAAAGACGTGCGTCAGATAAATAGTGAAATTCCTATTATTTTCCTTACCGCGAAAAATATGAAGGAAGATGTATTGGAAGGTTTTAAAATTGGTGCAGACGACTACATGAGTAAACCTTTCAGCATGGAAGAGTTATTACTGAGAATCGAAGCTGTTTTGCGGCGTTCTACCGGTTTGAAGCCGGAAGATGAACAAGAAGTTTTCAAGATCGGGAAATTGACCTTTAATTCTAAAAAGCAGACTTTGTTTGATGGAGAAGAAGAGCAGAAACTGACGACGAAAGAATCGGAATTGTTGAAATTATTGTGCTTGAATGTAAATAAAGTATTGGAAAGAAATTATGCTTTAAAGAACATTTGGGCGGATGATAATTATTTTAATGCCCGCAGTATGGATGTGTATATTACAAAATTGCGGAAACATTTGAAAAAAGATCCTTCCGTAGAAATTATCAATGTACACGGAAAAGGGTATAAGCTGATCCTTTGATATAGTAATAAATATTTTGATAGGTATTCGCAAGAATACCTATTTTTTTTGCTTATCTAAAAGATAATCCTTTAACTTTGTATCATTGAAATGTATAACAAAGACTGTTCCGGCGATTCTGTATGGGTGGGGTGCACAGTTTCCTGTCGCTACTGTTGTAACCGGACATATAATATGTTTTAAACTATGAAAATTGCAATAGCTTGTGATCATGCCGGTTTCGAATACAAAGAAAAGCTGGTAGATTATCTTCGGAAAAACGGACATGAAGTCAAAGATTTCGGGACTCATTCTCCGGAAAGTATGGATTATCCCGATACGGTTCATCCTTTGGCGGAAGCAGTAGAAGCCGGGGAATTCGAAAGAGGAATTGTACTTTGCGGAAGTGGGAATGGGGCCTCTATGACTGCCAATAAACACCAGGGAATTCGATGTGCTCTATGCTGGAATATAGAAATCGCTTGGTTGGCCCGTTTGCATAATAATGCGAATGTATGTGGATTACCGGCCCGTTTTATAGCGTATGAAGAAGCACAGGAAATCGTAGATCGCTTTTTAGTTACGGAATTTGAAGGAGGCCGACATCAGCGGAGAATAGAAAAGATCCCCTTGAAAAAGGGCTATTGCGGATAAACGAATTCCGTTGTCATCAAAATTTTTATTTATATAAGAAAAGAGAGGAGGGTGCTCTTGTGCCGGGGGACACCAGTCTTGCCAAGTGGTGCGTACCCGCTTCGAGTTTATATATAGTCAAGGCGACCGGTAAAATTGACGGTTTTGAAGTTTCAAATAGCTCGTTGAGCATTTGTTCTATGTTCTGATACCTATGGTCTATCGTGAAATGGAATTGCCTAATAAGATGGACTATAACGATGCGGCCAAAGCATTTCGTTGTTATTTTTATTCTGTACGGACTTTGGCTCTTTCTTCCGTATTTGCTGAAATCGAACCAGATGAGGCTTTTTTGTTGCAATATTTCATTACCGGAAGTCAGGCTGTTGATTTCATTACCGGGTAATGTCCGGTCGAAAATGAGAAAGTTCTTAAAGTACGCATCCAGTCGTTTCCCGATACATAGTTCTTTCTCCGCATATCCTTTGTAGGTTGCTTTGCAAACGATTAATTGTCAATATAAACTGCATTGCCAATGTATTTATTTACAAATTTCGCATTTACAATGTAAGGGAGAGCGAAGCCAACGGAAACCGCAAAAAAGCTAAACGAAACCAGAATTCCGTTAGTATCCTGTTACCTTTATTTCGATGAAGTGGATGATAGACAATGTACTAGTAAACAAGGAAAGAAGGGCATTTTCGCTTACAAATGCAGGCACTTTTTGAAACGGTAAAATATTCCACGGAGAAAAGAGGTTTGCCTGATTTGATTGCGCCGATTGGCAGCGTTTTGTATATCTTCTTACAGCTCTACAATGAATAATTTTGTTCACTAAAATATATAAAACAGAATAATTTATCCCTTTTTAATATCTCCATGATGGAATTATTGGATATAAAAATCAGAATCTATAAAAAAAAGCAGCAAGGCGAACCTTGCTACTGTTTGATAAAATGTCTATTTTATCGTATTAGCCTGTAACGGTTATTTAGGACTAGTCAATTAGTATAACTTATAAGTCTATTACAAGTTTTTCTTAAAGAAGGGTATCAAATGTTCCAATGCCTCATTGGTAGCTTTGGGCCTGTCATACAAGTCATAATGGCTTGCTCCCTGAACCACGTGCAAATGTTTATTTTGTGAGGCGGCTTTGTTGAACAACTCGTACCCATCACGATAAGAGCCGAAAGCACCGACTTTGTCACCTACGATAATCATCAGGGGTTGCGTTAGCAGATGCTCTGCCAAATGGAAAGCGTCGAAAGCTATCACTTTGTCCAAGCTATCAAAACGCAAGCGGTTCGGTGAGTTCGGGCTTTCTCCTCTGGGAGTTTTGTAATAATCTACCGCCTCTCTGATGTCGATATCGTTCATACCTGCTTTTATCCGTTCCTCCTGTGAATTGGGAATATAGCCTATTATTTTCGTCTCTGCACCACGTGCTTGTGCGGTACGTTGAGCAGCCACAGCCTCCAATGTGTGGATGGCAGCACCGGCAGTATAATTTCCCTCACGCATGACTCTCCCGTAATTAGCAGCAACAACAGTCCCCACTGCTTTGAACCGACGTTCGGTCATTGCAGCATTTGCTGCATATCCTCCTCCGCCACAGATACCTAGTACTCCGATGCGGTTTTCATCCACGTAATCGAGTGTTGTCAGGTAATCGGCTGCACAACGGAAATCTTCCACCCGCATTGCAGGGTCTTCGAGGAAACGAGGCTCTCCGCCGCTTTCTCCTTGGTAGGAGGCATCAAATGCCAATGTTACAAAGCCGGCTTCTGCCAACTGCTTCCCATAAATGTGTCCGGATGTTTGTTCTTTGCAGCTACTGATAGGATGTGCACAGACGATGGCAGGATATTTTTTAGTTTCATCAAAATCTTTCGGGAATTGCATGATGGCTGCCACGTCCCAATTTCTGTTTTTAAATTTAACTACTTGTTCCATTTCTTTCTATTTTATAAGTTCTTGTTTAATACACTTTTAGACAGCTATTTGTTGTAGACAATAGCTATAAATATTGTTAAGAGATATTTACTGAAGAAATAAATCACCACTAGGATAGCCCCCTGATAGGATATGTTGCTGGCAATAGTGATAAATTATGCTTCTGTTGGTCATTCTTGTTTTCGACAGCTTATTAGCGTTAATCTACGCATATCATTACGATTAAAGTCTTTTTTAAGTAAAATAAGTATGTATTTGCTGGAAAAGCAGAAATATTTGGCGATAAATTAATTGACGCTATTTTAGATATAAAATTTTACTTGCCATGTTTTTTATTTTGCTGATAATGGTAAAGTAAAAACATTACTCGAAACTAAGTTCGGAGGGATGACCTCTGTTTGATGTTTGTGAGAGAATACCGGCAATAGATAATCCCCGTAGCATTTGTCTTTGTAACGACCAACAATGGCTTGGACTTTCACCGTGAATTTCATGCGAGCTGTTTTGGGGAACTTGATATGCTCATAATTTAGCTTGCCGTCCTGGTCGATACAATCCTTTTGTTTTTCTCTATCGCCTCGGACGATTTAGATGTGAAGCACTGGGGTTTATTATCCCACTCATTGAATGGTCCCGTAATGCTTAATACTTTTGGGACCCTGGCATAACCCGTTTTGAAGAAAATCATTTCCAGTTTTACTAACTGAGGAGATGTAGGGTTTTCTTTACCCTTGATTGTTAATGAAAATATAACGCATTAATTTAATTGTATCCATTTAGCATCTATTACCCTTAATTGTCCTTAATCGGACTCTATGAAACCCTACATCGTAGAGTAGGAATTTCTACCAAAAAAGGGTTATTTTGCTTTTAATTAGCTTTATGGGCTATAACCCTGTCTTGTACAATTTAATTAATGTACTATTGATCCGTAAGTTAAGATATTATTATTGTAAATAGTCAAAAAGAGGGGTGTCAACTCACAGATCGAGAGGGGCGCCCTCTTTTTATTTATATCGCTATCGGAAACTGAAATTAAATTTTATATTATCTTCGGTTTTCTATGGGACAAAAATCAATTGCTTGCTTTTTTTGGGCATCCGATACGGCTACGGCTGTAAGATATACAATATCCCGGATACGACAATCCATAGGAAGAATATGGATCGGTTTTTTCATGCCCAAGAGTATCGGACCGATGATTTCGTGATTCCCTAATTCTTTCAGAATGCCTAGTCCAATGCTTCCCGAACTCAGGTTGGGAAAGATAATCGTATTGACTTCTTTATCGCCTAAAGTGGAAAAAGGGAAAGCATTCTGTCTTAATTCTTTATTAAAAGCTACCGAAGCATGCATTTCTCCATCTACCAGCATTTCCGGATATTTCTGATGAAGTTGCTCTACGGCTGTTCGGATTTGGGCAGGACTTCCCAATTTATATTCTCCGAAATCGGAATAAGAAGTCAGGGCAATGACAGGTTCTATATCAAATTGTTTTACGGATTCGTAAGTGAGAGCTGTGACACATTCTAAAGTTTCTGCCGAAGGATGACTGTTTACAGTAGTGTCGGCCAGGAAGAAAGTTCCTTTTTTGGTTACTGCAATATGCATTCCTGCAGCATAGGGACAACAAGCCCGTAAACCGACCACTTCCTTTGCTATTTTCAGCAGAGTTCTGTAAGGCGTCTGTGTGCCACCGATAAAGCCGTCTGCATCTCCGTTTTCTACCATCATAAGTCCGATGTAGTTAGGATTTTGCATATGTTTGCGGGCAATATCCGGAAGTATACCGGCTCTTTGCCTGCGGGCATAATAAAGTTCCGTATATTTTTCCAATGTATTTTGTTCCGCTTGTGGATCAAAAATATCCGGTGTGGGTATATTCAGTTTATTTTCTTTTATTTTTCGGAGAATAATAGCTTTGTTTCCGATGAGAATGGGATGAGCAATCCCTTCTCCGCTAATTTCTTCTATAGCCGAAAGAATTTTTAGATCCTCTCCTTCTGCGAATACGATACGTTTCGGATTGGAACGGGCTTTATTGATCATCATTCGCATCAAGCGGTTGTCGTGTCCCATCCGTTTTTCAAGTTCATTGTCATAGGCTTCCCAGTCGTAGATGATCTTCCGGGCTATTCCTGATTGTATGGCTGCTTTGGCTACGGCCGGGGCTACCCGGCTGATCAAACGGTTGTCCAAAGGTTTCGGGATAATATAATCTCTTCCAAAAGCTAAGGTCGGTTCATTATAGGCCATTTTTACGTTTTCGGGTACGGCTTCTTTGGTTAAATCCGCTATGGCGTATGCGGCAGCTAATTTCATCTCTTCATTAATTCCACAGGCTTGTACGTCTAAAGCTCCTCGGAAAATATAGGGAAATCCCAATACATTATTGATTTGATTGGGATAATCAGAACGGCCCGTGGCAAAAATGATATCCTTACGGGAATGCATTGCCTTTTCGTAAGTGATTTCCGGATCGGGATTGGCAAGGGCAAATACAATCGGGTCCGGAGCCATGGTGCGGATCATTTCTTCAGTTAGTATATTGGCGACCGAAAGTCCTAAAAATACATCTGCGTTTGTCAAAGCTTCGGCCAACGTATCGAAAGGCGTATCTGCGACGAAATCCTGCTTTTCCTTGTTCAGATGCGTTCGGCGGGTATTGATGACCCCTTTGCTGTCACACATTATAATATTTTCTTTTTTAACGCCTAGGGCACAGTAAAAACGAGCGCAGGAAATGGCGGCAGCTCCGGCTCCATTGACAACTACCCGTATGCGGTCTATTTCCTTTCCGTTTAATTTCAGGGCATTCAACAAACCGGCTCCGGAAATGATGGCTGTTCCATGTTGGTCGTCGTGCATAACGGGAATTTGCAATTCTTCTTTCAACCGGCGTTCAATTTCGAAACATTCCGGGGCTTTGATATCTTCTAGATTAATCCCGCCGAAGGTTGGGGATATGAGTTTTACCGTTTCTATAAATTTGTCGACATCTTCAGTATTCAGCTCGATATCAAAAACGTCGATGTCTGCAAATATTTTAAAGAGTAAGCCTTTTCCTTCCATGACAGGTTTTCCGGAAATCGCTCCGATGTTCCCTAATCCTAAAACCGCAGTACCGTTGGAGATAACTGCAACCAGATTACTTTTAGCTGTATAGCGATATGCATCTGCCGGATTTTTTTGAATTTCCAGACAGGGTGCAGCTACTCCCGGAGAATAAGCCAAAGAAAGATCGTGTTGAGTACTATGCGGTTTGGTGGGGATAACTTCTATTTTTCCGGGACGCCCCTCTGCATGGTACCGGAGTGCTTCATTTTTGTCCATTTTTCAATCCAAAATAATTTTACAAGTTTATAAATGTTTACGGATTTTTTCTCTATTTGATCAGAATAATTTTTATTTCTTCATCAAAATAAATGTTAACCTTATGGTTTTAAAGAAGAAATATAATAGTTTTGTCTTTATAAAAAGTAAGTATGTCTAAATTTGGGATCTGTATTTTTATTTTTTTCTTTTTATATGCTTGTCATTCTTCCGATTCTTCCTTCCTTCGGATAAAGATAGATGGTGGAGAAGCGGAACTTACTCCGGTTTTACGAATAGGGGAAAATACATATCCCTTTCTAATAGATTCGGCAGGCTTTGCTGAGATAAATTACCCTCAGCTCTCTGTACCGGCAGAAGGAATGTTGCAATATGGAAGATACCGTTTGCTTTTATACTTGGAACCGAAGAAAAATCTGGATATTTATCTCAATCTTTTCCCAGATTCTTTTGGAGCAGAATTCCGGGGGGAGGGAGCTTTGAAAAATGAGATTTTAAACGGTAAATTTCAGGAGGCAGATTTTATTCCTGATTTTACATCGAATGAAATTGCTTTTATTCGTTCTTTGGAAACGGTGAAACAGAAATACGACCGTAAAATCGATTCTTTGCATCTGGATTCCTTTTTTGCTGAAAGGGTAAAAGAAAAATCAAAATACAGTATTTTTAGATATCTGGGAGAATATCCGTGGAAACATGCCGATACTTTACGTTTAGCTGCCTCTAAACCTTCTGAATTTTATACGAATTATCTTCAGGCTTTGATTACACAGGAAAAAGGAGGATTGAAAGATAAAGACTACCTGCAGGCGATGTCGGGTTGGGTAGAGGTTTGTAGCCGTCAAGATTTTTCTGAAAGTACAACCTTGGGCGTCCTTTTGGCAAAACTGGAATTTATAGACCGTCATATCACCCCTTCCTCTCTTGCAGAATTTCTAACAGATCGTTATGTGACGGATTATGTTAATGTTAATGGGATAGATAGCCTGGAGCGGATATTGCCTTATTACGAAACAAAAGTAAAAAACAAGGAGAAAAGAAATCGTTTCAGGCAGCTCTGTGAACTCTGGCAGCATAAGGCTCCTGGAGCACTTGCTTTGGATTTTAATTATGTGAATGTCGATTCTGCTTCTGTTCGGCTAAGTGATTTCAAAGGAAAATTTGTGTACCTCTGTTTTTGGAATACTGCTTGCCATTCTTCTGTTAAAAGTCTGCTTGCTTTGAAAGAAATGGAACGGAGAGGAAAAAATAAGAATATTTGTTTTATCGGTATTTCTACCGATAAGGAAGAAAAAACTTGGAAAAAATTTGTTATTTCCAAAGAATTGACGGGGATTCAATTGTGGGGAAAAGATATAAGAAAGCAAATCGATTTTTATCAAATCCATCAACTGCCTTATTGTGTTTTAGTTGATCCTGAAGGAAAAATTATAAAAGCGGACAAGCCTGGTCCCGTTACAACTGCTTTGCTGGAACAAGTGGAAGCAGGAAAGAAATAATTCGAAGGCAGATTGAATTCATTTTCTTATGGGAAAATTGTAGTAAGATTTTCTTTCACCGGAAGAAAGTTTTCTCCTCGGGAAATAATTTTGTTAATTGCTAAAAAAAGCCGTCCTTTACAGAAAAAATTAGAAAGGGCAATGAGGAGAAAATATTCCTAAAATTCAGTTGAAGACGGAGAGGTAAACTTTAAAAAAAGAGAATGAATACAGTTCGTTTTTGGATTCAGAATTCACGTTCTAATGCATTGCCGCAGAGTTTATTACCGGCTTTTTTGGCGGTTGCTATGGCTTTTCGGCAGCCGGATTTTTCTATGTCGTTATCCATTTTAGCTATAGGGGGAGTTGTTTTAGGGCATCTGGGTTTAAATTTATGGGATGATTATTTTGATTATCGGAGAAAAGAAACGGCGTATAGGGATAAAATGGCCCGGGCGGGCATTCGGGCCCGTATTGCCAAATGCAGTTACCTTACTTCCGGGGCAGCTACAATTGGGCAATTACGAAATGCTTGTCTGGCATTCTGTTTGCTGGCGTTGTTAATAGGGTTGATTCTATTTCTCAGCAGAGGTATATTTATATTGTATATCGGTTTAATTACCGGTTTTTTGGGACTTTCTTATTCCGGGAATCCTTTGCGATTGAGTTACAGAGGATTGGGAGAATTGCTAGTGGGATTTATGTTTGGTCCTTTATTAATGGCCGGAGTGTATTATTCCGCTTGCAGACAATTGGATCTTTCTGTCATTTTAGTGTCTATACCTGTAGGTTTGTTGGTGGCAAATATCCTATATACGCATTCCATAATGGATTTTGAGCCGGATAAGTCGGTCGGAAAAATGACATTGGCTGTATTATTGAATAATAAAAAAGCAATGTTGCTGATTTTGACAGTTTTTTTATTTTTGCCTTTTTTATTGATTGGCTATGGAATTATGGCGGCTTGTTTACCGGCTTATTATTGGTGGGTAATGGGGGTATTTCCTATGGCTTTGGGGTTATTTTATTTTATGATAAAGTATATAAAATATCCGACGCAGGAAATTGACCGCTATTTTTGGATGGGGCCGATGAATAATTGGGAAAAAATAAAAGGAACGGGAATAGAATGGTTCATGATTCGGTGGTATTTGGCCCGCAATTTGCTTTCTATCTTTTGTTTGGTTATTCTGCTTTTGAATGTGATATACAGCGTATAGGCGCTTCAGCAAACATTTATAGTCGGATTTGTTTTCACTGGTAACGGATTATAAGAAGGGTTAGTCGCCTTTTGTCGGCTAAATAAAAAGGATTTAGGAGTATGGGACGATTGATGTATCTTTTTTCCTGGTTTTTCCGGGCTAAATTTGGAAAGGTAAAAAGGCCTTTGCAGACGGTTTTATTTATTTCTGATCAGTGTAATTTGGCTTGTCGGCATTGTAGTGTTTATCGAAAAGAGCATCCACATATTAAGTCCTATGAGCAGGTCCGGAAGGAATTGGAATATTCTTTTGCTTTGGGCTCTCGGTTTGTAGATTTTGAGGGAGGGGAACCTATGATTTGGAGAGACGGGGAAAAGAATATCAATGATTTGGTAAGGTTGGCCCGTCAAATCGGTTTTTTTTCTGTGACAATCACTACCAATGCCCAGATTCCTTTTAAAGGATGTGAAGCAGATTCAATATGGGTCAGTTTAGATGGACTAGGGAAATATCACGATCAGATCCGGGGGGAGGGTACTTTTGCCCGTTTAATGAAAAATATTGAAGAAAGCGGGCATCCTGCTTTAAGTGTCAATATGGTTGTCAATCGCTTGAATCATCCTTCTGTAAGGGAGACGATAGAATTTGTAAAGAGTAATCCTCATATTCAGTCGATCTCGGTCAATTTTCATACCCCTTTTGAGGGAACAGAAAATTTAATGGTAAATTGGGGCGTTCGGGCGGAAATTATAGATGAGGTCATCCGGTTGAAAAAAGCCGGTTATCCCATTATGAATTCTGTGTCGGGGTTGCGGTTGATGCGGCATAATCATTTTCGGAAACAATGTTGGGTTTCCAATTTTATTTTACCTGACGGGCAAAAATTGGCAGAATGTCAGGGGAAGGAAGCCGGTCTTTGCGACCGTTGCGGTTTCTGTATGGCCGGAGAAATGAGGAGCCTATTGGATTTGAAATTCGATACAATCCGAGCCGGAATGAAATTAAGAGTGAAATGAAAATAGAAAAGAATAGGATATCTTTTCTGGGCGATATCCTACTTTTATTGGAACTTTGGAGAAAAATCAGATTTGCTTCTTAAATGTATTCCAAAAACTATTTAAACCAGTTGTTTACCTCCTCAAAATTAAGAATGTGAAGAATACTTTTTCCGTCTGCTGTATAATTATGATGTTGACAAGCAAATAAATTGTCAAATATATCATTCATTTCGGAAGTTGTCAGAGGGGTATTGTAAGAAATGGCTGTCGCTTTTGCTAGAGCTAAAGCGATTCTTTCTTTCATTTTTTGTTTAATTTCTCCTTCTGTATTTTTGTAATAATCGATGAGTTGGATCAGGACTTCCTTTGCCCGGGAATACGAAAGGTCGGGCGGAGTCGCATAAATTGCATAACAATTTTTTCCGAATTCGCTTAATTCAAAACCCAGGTATTCTAAATCAGCGTTTATTTCCTGAATCAAGGCAAAGTCCCCTGCTGAAAGTTCTAAGGTTTCGGGAAATAAGTTTTTCTGTCCGGCTACTTTCTCTGTACAAAGACAATGTGTATATTGTTCAAAAAGGATTCGTTCGTGTGCCCGTTTCTGATCGATAAACATTAAGCCGGAATGGACGGGCGTTACGATATAGCGTCCTTTCATCTGGATAAAAGCAGGATGAGCAGGAGCTATTTCTTCCGGAATCTCCATACCGGTAATTGTCATTTGCTGATTTTCTTCCTTCTCTTTCAGATTTTCAAAAAGAGCCTCCCAATTTGTAGGTACTTTCTCTTTCGAATGTGTATCGGAAGAAAAAGTAGCTGGTTTTTCAAAATCCGAATCTTCTATACTAATACCCGATTTATAATTAAATGGATTGTAATTGGGCTTATAGTTGATTTTGGGAATATAAGGAGGTGTTGAAGGGGTGGAAGGATTGTATTCAATGTCGCCTTCCCGGTCAAAATCAAGAGGAGGAGTGACATTGAATTTTCCCAAGGCTTCTTTTACACCGGCCAATAATATCTGGAATAAATCAGATTCGTTTTGGAATTTTATTTCGGTTTTTGTCGGATGAATATTGACGTCTATTTGTGAGGGTTGAACGGTAAAATAAAGAAAATAAGAAGGGATACAATCTGCGCTGATCAGGCCGGAATAAGCTTCCATTACCGCTTTGTGAAAAAAGTTGTGCTTCATAAAACGGTTGTTGACAAAAAAGTATTGTTCTCCGTAAGTTTTTTTAGCATGTTCCGGGCTACAGACAAATCCCTTTATCGAAATAAGTTCTGTATCGCAATCGATGTTGAGTAAGCGGGAATTAATATTTTTTCCGAATACGTTGACGATACGTTGTCGGAGTCCGCTGACCGGTAAGTTATATACTTCATTTCCGTTATTTATCAAAGAAAGGGTAACCTCCGGATAAGTCAGCGCTAATCTCAGAAATTCGTTGATGACATTGCGTAATTCTGTGGCGTCAGATTTCAGAAATTTCCGACGGGCTGGTATATTGAAAAAAAGGTTTTTTACACAAATATTGGTGCCCAAAGGGGTATTGACAGATTCCTGTGATTTTAATTCAGAAGCCGCTATGCGGACATAACTACCCAGTTCATCTTCCGAACGACGGGTTTTCAATTCTATTTCTGCTACAGAAGCGATGGAAGGAAGCGCTTCTCCCCGAAATCCCAACGTATGGATATTAAATAAATCCTGTGCAGATGCTATTTTTGAAGTCGCATGTCTTTCGAAAGCCATACGGGCATCGAGAGGCGACATCCCTTTTCCGTTATCGATGACTTGGATAAGGGCTTTTCCTACATTTTTCAGTACGACTTGTATGTGATCAGCCCCTGCGTCGATCGCATTTTCCATCAATTCTTTCACCACGGATGCCGGTCGTTGTACTACTTCCCCGGCGGCAATCTGATTCGCTACGGAATCAGGCAATAACTGAATAATATCTGACATATCTTGAAATAGCTGTTAAAACGATCCGGAATTTATAGTCCTAAAAATTTCAAACCTCCTTCAGAATAACGCATAACCAGATAAAGAATGATTAAGAATACGGCAATCAAGATGAGAAACAAACGGACTGCATATCTACCATTATACCCTCTGCGATTTGCTTTCCGTTTTTCATACATATCGGTAAAGCGTCCCCTTATATTGGGAATATAAGTATCTTTATCTTCTTCGGTAATGCCCAATTCTGTTTTAATTCTTTTCTCACGTTCTTCTCTTTCTTCTTTTTCAGGATCCCAATAACGGGGTTTCAAATTAAACGTCCGTCGGTCCTGTCTTTCAAACATTCGGGACATAATATATTTATTTTATATGGTTCTTTTTATCTTTTTAATTGATCCGACAGATCTGAGCTTTCTTTGAGTAAAAATAGTCTTTTAAGATCAAATATCGGGCTATTTTATCTCCTTTTTTATACTTCCGCCAAAATGCTTTGTTATCCATCTGGGAATCAGGAAAGCTCCTATGAACAGATAGGGATAATAGCTGATAAGCCTCCACAAGATAGCCATTGCTACAGCAACGCCTGCACTGGGTAAAAATTCACCCAAGTATTTGGAAAATACATATTCCGCAAAGCCGCTTCCTCCCGGAGTAGGACTCACCAACATCATGATCCACATCACGAGTTGCCGGGCAAAAATCAAGAAATGTTGGGCCCAATCGTAACGGCCGGCCCAAAAGGCCATCAGAATCGCATTCACCACCCAATAACGGGCTGTCCAGGAAAAAAAGGTTGCTCCAAAGGTCTTCAGCCAAAAAGAAAATGGCATATGCTTTAATTCGTGAGAGTTGCGAATAATGTCATAACCTGCTTCATTGGCATTCTGTCTCCATTTTCTTAATATACGCAGCTTAAAACATTTCATAATCAGGTATTTTAAACCGCGCGGGTTTTTAAAAAGCCCGTAACTGAGTATTAATAAATAGAGCAGTTTAATGGAATAACCTATTATAGCAAACCAAAAAAGACTGTCGATAACTGCCGTACTGGCCCCTGGAATATTCCACAATTGGTTGTGATTGACAAAAATAAGAATGAGGGGAAACATCAGGATGAAGTACAGTTCATCTAAAAAAGAAGTAGCCATCACGATGGCTGAACTCCGGCCTACTTTTATGCCTTCTTTGTTGACAAATAATATCGCTATACTCGTACCACCGATGGCGGATGGGGTGACAGCTGACGTGAATTCCCACAGAAAGATAATACGTAAAGATTGCAACCAGCTGAGACGATCTCCGGAAAGAACCCGGATGCGGATGACATATCCCAGGTCCCGTATGCCCATACATAAAATAGCTACAACTAACCAGGCTACAGAGTTCCAGCTAAAAGTAATTTCTTCGAATGCTTTAATGTCAAATTCTTTATAAAGCATGTACGATACAACAGCTAATCCTATTATAATCGGATAAATAATTTTATACGGACTGATTTTTTTGGTTAGAATTTGCTGTTCTCCTTCCATTGCATTTTTTATTTCAATCAGAGGTCTAAGTTAGCAAAAAAAAAGAAAACGGACAATGTTTTCGCTTGTCCGTTTCGTGGAGAATATGGGAGTCGAACCCACGACCTCTTGCATGCCATGCAAGCGCTCTAGCCAACTGAGCTAATTCCCCAATAATAATTTACGATTGCAAATATAGACCTTTTACTGGAAAAATCAAATTTTTAAATTTCCATTTCCTGTCTTTCCTTTGTCTATTTTTCAATTCTTTCTATTTCTTTTTTTCAATTTGCTTTGTATCGGATAATGATCTGACAGAGTAACCGTTTCTCTGAAATAGCTTATTGTTTGATAGTGAGGGGAATGTAAAATGTAATCGATCCGGAAAGAAGGAAATTCCCCAATATAAGTATTCCCTAAACCTCTTCCTTTTTCGATAAAGCTGTCCTGTAAGCCTTTTTCTATCGTTTGGTAAGTATAAGAAAGAGGTGTGTCGTTAAAATCCCCGCAGACTATAAACGGATAAGGGGAATGCTGCAGGACTGTTTTAATTTGCCGGGCTTGTTTCGCCCGGCTTTTATTCGCTTCTGTAATCCGCGACGTTAGATTTTTAACGCCTTCGGAAAGATCGTTTCCGACCCCTTCTGAAATGTCTTTTACAAATTTACGTTCTTTTTGCCCTAGCTTATAAGATTCTAAATGAATGTTATAAATCCGGACCGTGTCTCCTGATTTTACGATGTCGCAATATAGGCAGGAGCTGGTGTATTTTTTGTCAAAGGTGATTTCTTTACAGGTAATAATGGGAGAACGGGAAAAAATAGCCATGTTTTTTTTTATTCGATGATAGGGGTAGGATGATAATTCCCGAATAATAGCTTGCGGGTTAATGGAGGCACTCTTCTCTGGAAATTCTTGCAGGCAAATAATGTCTCCCGGGAAGTGATTCAGATAGTCCAGCAGTTTTTCTGATGTATTTTTGTGCTTACTCCAGCCGTATCTGTCAAAATAACGAACATTGTAGGATAGTATTTGTAAATCATAGGATTCCGTGACATTTTTTTCTTTATGAGTACCGTAATAGGTTCGGAAAACAGGAATTCCTATTGCTAATACAAGAAGTTCTATAAAAGCCATTTTTTTCCAGCGGGCAATCCAATAGAGCAGGAGGATTATATTTGCAATAAGAAGGTAAGGATAGGCTAAACCCAGTAAAGAAGGAAAGATAAAGGTATTGGGATCGATATAGCGTGCTGTATAACTTCCTGCTAATCCGAGCATAGCTACCAGCGTGATTATTCCTATAAGTTTATCCACTAATTTGAACATACTTTTTCGTATAATCTGTATTTATTTTCCAGATCGGAAAAGGATTTCTTTTTCTTCTTTCGTCAGACTTTCATAACCGGACCGGGAAATTTTGTCCAGGATTTTGTTGATTCTGTCATCTTTTTGTTTTTTGTAGGCATTGTATTCCCGGTCGTTCATTTCTGTTACATTTTTTTTGTGTCTGACATGCATTTTTTTTCTGCCAATGAATAATTTACCTATTTTTTCAAAAAATGTGGTCGTCGCACCGGCAATATTCCGGTTGTGCTTTACACTTAAAACGAATAGATAACCGAAAAAAGCTCCTCCCAGATGGGCGATATGTCCTCCTGCATTAGAACTGGGAATACTCAGAATATCAATTGCTGCTGTAAAGAGGGCCAAGTAAATGAGTTTTACGGGACCGATTAGAAAGATATAAATACGTTGTTGAGGCAGGTAAAGACAAACTGCAAAAACAACTGCCATTACAGAGGCCGAGGCTCCGATAGCCCAGGAATAATAGCGGGAGAGCTCAAAAGCCGGAAGGACATTATAAGCCAGTACGTACGTAAATGCACCGCATAAGCCTCCTAAAAGATAAACGCCTGTGAGTTCTTTCTGAGTAAAATGATTCAGGAAAAAACTTCCGAACCAATACAGCCATAACATGTTGAACAATAAATGGAAAAAATCAAATTGCGTGAACATGTAAGTAAATACTGTCCAAGGATGAGTAAGTAGGGAATCAAAATAAGCTGGAATCCCTAAATTTTCCAATAAAAAATTACCAACTCCGGCTTTTTGTCCGGAAAAAATGACAAGGACGTTGATTATTTTGACCAGTAAGAAGATTCCTATATTGATATAGATAAGCCGGGTAAGGGCATTACCTTTGATAAAGGAATTTTTTAAACGGTCGCCTATAGTAGCGGAAGGTTGTTTGTATTGAGAATACATATTCGTTTTAAAATGATCCGACTGAATGTATACAAATCGGACAGGTTAAATCGTTTTTCGACAACAGAATAGAATGTTCCAGTAAAACGTCGGAAATCTAAATGTTTTTATATTTGTTTGTCGCTGAATGTTAAATTTAAGTTTACTGTCGTCAATAAAATTTCCGGCGGTTTCTGCTCCAGAATTTCAATAAAATAAATCCGAAAAGCATTCCTCCTAAATGAGCGAAGTGAGCTACATTGTCACCTACGCTATTTTGGATACCCATAAAGAATTCAATAACTCCGTAACCGATGACGAAATACTTGGCTTTTATGGGAATAGGAATAAACATTAAAAAAAGTTCTGTATTAGGAAAGAGCATTCCAAAAGCAAGCAATATTCCGAAAATTGCTCCAGAAGCTCCGATGGTAGGAATATTTACGGTTTCTGTAATTACTCTCCTGAAAAGTTCTTCTCCCGCCTGTGTATATTGAATAGAAGTCGGGTTGTTTGTCCAGTTATCGATAAGTTCCCATACCCAGGGAGCCGGATGGGAAATATGAGCGCGGATAAATTCTGCCAACAGCCCTGGCTCCGGTGTATTCTGAAAAGCCAAAAATTGTTCATACATTTTGTGATATCCCCACCACCCTACGGCACTGTTGAGTACAGCAGCTCCTAAGCCGGTTACAAAATAATAGACTAAAAAACGATTGGTCCCCCATACCGACTCTAATACCCTTCCGAACATGAATAGAGCAAACATGTTGAAAAAAAGATGGGTGAAACTACCATGCATGAACATATGGGTAATGTACTGATAGGGTGCCCAGTATTCAGACTGAGGCAAATGTAAACCGAGAGTATTCGATAAGTTAGTACCGGTGCGTTTATCAAACATCAAGGTTAATAGATACATGATGACATTGATAATAATCAAAATTTTTACAGCCGGTGTTATTCCTGAGTACGGGCGATAATTGTTCATAAGTTTTCCGTTTTTATTCCGATTTTATTGTTCCGGTTTAGGACCGGCCTGTGAAGTTTTGTCCCCTGCTTTGGCTACGGGCTTCGCATTATTCGAAGGGGTATTATTTCCTCCGGGTTTATTGTTGTTTTTATTTCGGTTGGTCGGATTATTATTGTTCCGGTTATTGTTGTTTTTGTTTTTAGAGCGACGTTTTTTCTGCTTTTTCTCATCAAAACGATTCAAGCTTTCTTCTCCTACTCCATCAGTATATTTAATATTTTCTGGTTCTTCTTCGGTTATATTATTGGCTTTGGGCGGAATGATTCCTTTTCGGTTTAAAGTGATAATTTCTTTGATTCTTTTTACCGGAAGCTTAATCAGACTTCCTTTGCCTTCTTTATCAAAGGAATAATACATTACCCCTCCGAAAATATCAGTTTTCTGATGATATAACATCCCTTCACCGGTATTTAGTGCTACATTGGCAGAAGGAAAATTTTTCTGAGCGTCGATATAGGCATCTACTTCGTAATTTAAACAACATTTCAATTTCCCGCATTGACCGGCTAATTTTTGAGGATTCAGGGAAATGTCCTGATAACGGGCAGCCGATGTAGATACAGAAACAAAATTTGTAATAAAAGTAGAACAACATAATTTCAGTCCACAAGGTCCTATGCCACCAATCCGCCCTGCTTCTTGGCGGGCTCCGATTTGCTTCATTTCAATCCGGATCCGGAAGGTTTCTGCCAGTACTTTGATCAAAGTTCTGAAATCTACTCGGTCTTCTGCAATGTAATAAAAAATAGCTTTGGTTTTATCTCCTTGATATTCAACGTCTCCGATTTTCATGTTTAAATTTAAATCCGCAGCTATTTTACGGGATTGTATCATCGTTTCGTATTCTAAAGCAATAGCTTGTTGCCATTTTTCAATATCGTGGGGTTTCGCTTTACGATATACTTTTTTTAACGGATTTCGGTTTAAATCCGTTTTCTTCATACGCATTTGTTCCTTAACAAGTTCTCCAGATAAAGAAACAATGCCGATATCATGCCCCAAAGCGGCTTCAACAGCCACAATATCTCCTTCTTTGAGATCCAGTTTAGCCGGATTGCTGTAAAATCCTTTACGGGTGTTTTTAAAACGTACTTCTACAATTTCAGGAGCACAATTATTATTGGGGACATCACTTAACCAGTCGTATACAGCTAATTTCCCGGCTAGCAACCGATGGTCGATTATCGGTATTGAAGGTTTATATTGTTTCCGGATTTGTTTTTCCGGTTCTTCTTCTGGTTTATCTTCTTGTTTTTCCCATTTTACCTGAGGCATTTCCGGTTCATCGTCTTCTCCTGGCTGTTCCGCTGAATCGACATCGTTTACTGAAGTAATTGTTTCTTTTATTTCGACGATTTCAGCTTTTTCTTCTATAATAATATTCTCTTTATCCTGCTTCCCTTCAGTAGAAGAAGAATTTTCTGCTTTCTTCTCTTGTGAATTGGGGGTTATATCATTTTTATTCATATATTTTTCTTTTATCTTTTTTCTTCTTATGGTCGTATATTTTGCATCACCTTGATACATAAATCGGTGAAGATGATTTTTCCGTTTCCGTTGCGGCTGATGTCGTGATAAGCCTTCTCAAATTCTTCCGTTAAAGGAATGATATTGCCTTCGTGAATATAGGGTGCAAATTTTACGGAAAAATTGCACTCTCTTTCTGTCATATAATTTAATTCGTCTATTCTGAAATTTTTTACGAAATTTTCTCGTAGCATTCGTAAGCTATGTATTAAAAAGCTTTTTTGACGTTCTCTTCCTAAACTGTGCATTTCATTTACCCAAGTATTTACAGGTAACATTTTCCGTTCCCAACACAGACGCATCAGTTGAATAAATTTTTCCTGATTGTAGATTTGCTCTTCTGATTCGTTTAATAAACAAAGGGCACTGTGCCAGTTTCCGGCAGCGATATGTGCATATTCTTCTGCTTTTTCTGCGTGTATACCTTTATCTTGGATCAATTGCTGTTTAATTTCTGCTTTTGTCAAAGGTGGAATGTTGATCCGTTGCGTGCGGGATTGTATGGTGTTAATAATTTGTTCCGGATGTTCTGAAACCAAGAGGAAGAGGGTTTTATCATAAGGTTCTTCAATGATTTTCAGAAGCTTATTGGAACATTCCAAATTCATTTTTTCTGGCAACCAGATGATCATGATTTTATAATCCGATTGGAAAGATTTTAAATGGAGCTTTCGGAGGATATTACCACTTTCTTCTGTATAAATAGCTGCCTGTGCATTGTCTTCTATACCCATTTCTGCATACCAATCCTCGAGATGGAAGTAAGCCGTTTTGGATAAAAGACTACGCCATTCGCTGATATATTCGTCGCTGACGGGTGTTTTGGTTTTGCGTACAACGGGAAAAACAAAGTGAAGATCCGGATGAATGAGTTTCTGCATTTGCCTGCAGGAAGGACATTCTCCGCAAGCATCTTCTTTTTTGTTACCCGTGCAAAAGACATATTGTGCAAAAGCCAAGGCCAGAGCTAAAGAGCCGTAACCGGTATTTCCGGCAAAAAGCTGGGCGTGACTGATACGTCCCGATTGAAGGGTAGTGATCAGTTGCCGCTTAATATTGCTATGTCCGATTACGTCTTTAAACACTTTTATAAGTTTTAGATGACGATTTCGTAAACTCACGAAATCGTCATTTTTAATTATAAGTTTAGTTTGATTCCCAATTCTTTAAATTGCTCTTCGCTGATTTCTGATGGAGAATCGATCATCACGTCGCGACCTGAATTGTTTTTCGGAAAAGCAATCGTATCCCGGATACTGTCGAGACCAGCAAACATAGAAACCAGTCGGTCAAAACCAAAAGCAATGCCTCCGTGAGGAGGTGCTCCGTATTTGAAAGCGTTCAATAGGAAGCCGAATTGTTTTTTGGCTTGTTCCGGCGTGAACCCTAAACAATGAAACATACGTTGTTGTAAGGTGGTATCGTGAATTCGGATAGAACCTCCGCCGACTTCGACACCGTTAATGACCATATCGTATGCATTAGCCCGAACTGCACCGGGATTGGTTTCCATCATATCCACATCTTCCAGATTAGGAGAAGTGAAGGGGTGATGCATAGCATAAAAACGTTGAGTTTCTTCATCCCATTCCAATAAGGGAAAATCGACTACCCATAACGGTTTATATACATTTTTATCCCGCAGTCCAAGACGTTCTCCCATTTCCAGACGTAATTCACACAGTTGGGGAAGTGTCTTGTTTTTAGGACCACAAAGGAGCAGAAGCAAATCTCCTGGTTCAGCTTTACAAGCAGAGATCCATTGTTTTAAATCTGTTTCGTTATAGAACTTGTCAACAGAGGATTTTAGTGTTCCGTCTTCATTGTATTTGACATATACCAGTCCTTTGGCTCCGATCTGGGGACGTTTTACAAATTCTGTTAATTCATCCAGCTGTTTGCGGGTATAAGAGGCACATCCCGAAGCGCAGATAGCACCGATGTATTCTGCTGAATTGAAAACGGCAAAATCTTTATTCTTTGCTATGTCGCTCAAATTGACAAATTGCATGCCAAAACGGATGTCCGGTTTATCACAGCCATAATATTCCATGGCGTCGTTCCAACTCATACGAGGGAGTTCCGGAATATCTATTCCTTTGATTTCTTTGAAGAGATGACGAATCATCTCTTCAAAAATTTCCAATACATCTTTTCGTTCTACAAACGACATTTCGCAATCGATTTGGGTAAATTCCGGCTGTCGGTCGGCACGTAGGTCTTCATCCCGGAAACATTTTACAATTTGATAATAACGGTCGAAACCAGCGACCATAAGCAATTGCTTAAATGTCTGAGGACTCTGAGGAAGAGCATAAAATTGCCCTTGATTCATACGGGAAGGTACCACAAAGTCGCGGGCTCCTTCAGGTGTACTTTTAATTAATACCGGCGTTTCAACTTCCATAAAATGTTGCCCGTCTAGATAATTACGTACCAGATGAGCCATGCGGTGACGTAATTCCAAATTCTTCCTCACCATATTCCGGCGTAAATCCAAATAACGGTATTTCATCCGGATTTCGTCTCCACCATCTGTGTTATCTTCGATTGTAAAGGGAGGAATATCCGAACGACTGAGGATTGTTAAATCTGTAATAAGAATTTCAATTTCTCCTGTAGGTATTTTACTGTTTTTACTGGCTCTTTCAACCACCTTACCCTTTACTTGAATAACAAACTCCCGTCCCAGTTTATCTACTTGTCTTTTTATTTCTTCTGAAGCAGACTCTTCTATTACTAGCTGAGTAATTCCATATCTGTCGCGGAGGTCGATAAACGTCATAGCACCGAGATTACGGATTTTTTGTACCCATCCGCTTAAACAAACGCTTTCATTTACATTTTCAACTCTCAGTTGTCCGCATGTGTGTGTTCTATACATTAGACTGAATTTAAATTTTGATTCGTTTTGTCGTTTTATAAATTTCCTTATAAAGACAATTGAATCGCTTTGAATGAATAATATTACTTAAAAAACAGTTTATTCAATAGCTTAAAAGCTATAATACCCATTTTACCAATTTGCGAAAATACGAAAATAATAGGGAATTGAAAATTGTAAACCGAAAAAAGTGTTCTCTCCTCCTTTTTCCCTCCATGGGGACGGACCTTTTTGGTTATTTGGAAAATATCTATTTTTTTCGTAAATTTGATAAGGTGTCTTTATATTTCATTCCTATGCCAAGACATGCTCGTCAACGATCGGTTACCCATGTATACCATGTTATATTGCGTGGTATAAATCGAATGATGATTTTTTGCGAAAACGATGATTGGCAATTTTTTTTACATTTATTGAAACAACAAGCTTCGGAAAAATTTAGAATCTATTGTTATTGCCTTATGACAAATCATATACATCTTATTGTGGAAAGCGAAGAACTTAGCCGAGGGGTGCATCGTATTGCAACCAGATATGCTATGTGGTTTAATCATAAGTATAAGCGATGTGGTTATTTATTTCAGGATCGTTTTAAAAGCGAGGTTATTGAAGATGAAATTTATTTGCTACAATGTTTTCGTTATATTTTACAAAATCCGGTAAAAGCCGGAATATGTACTAAAGCTTCTTTGTATACCTGGAGTAGTTATTGTAATTATTTTTCTTCTTACTCTTCTTTTATTTATACTGAATTCTTGAATACATTTTTTAAGAAAGAAAAGGATTTTGAAAACTACATTTCTATAGTGGATGAGGGACAATATATGGATATTGATCAATTGAAAAAATGGAATAATCAGGAAATTAAAGATATTTGTAACCAAAAATTAGGTAACAAAGGAATCATGGAATTATCCCAAGAAGATCGTATCCTGTTAATTCAGGAGTTGCGACAAAAAACTCATGCTAGTATACGTCAATTATCTGAAGTGACAGGAATAAGTAGGTATAACGTTCGCTATTGGAAAAAATAACACAAAAGGTCCGTCCCTCTGGGGCAATGCAAGTAAATAAATAATATTTGGTTTTTGTGTTTTGATAATCAGTTTGATACATGTTTTTGAGGTGGAGGATTATAATTCTCTATAAATAATGAGATCAAAGAGAGTGGTTTTTAATATTTAAAACCCCCCAAAAAGGTCCGTCCCTGTGGGGTAAATTCTTTATTGTTGAAAAAAGTAATACTTGGAGTTTGTTCTTGTTGGGAGAGGCCTTCAGGGGAGAATATAAGTAAATAAGGGATAATGTTATTTTATATTATTGATAATCAAACAATTGAATGTTTTTAAATTGAAGAGGTATTATCTTCTATAAATCCTGAGATTAAAGAGCGGTTTTTTCAATATTTAGAACCTCCAAAAAGGTCCGTCCCCATGGGGGGATAAAAAATTGGAGGAAAGTTTTTTTTACAAAATTCTTTATCTTTAAATAAATCACTTTATCTTTGGTTTTTTGAAATAAAGAGGTTAAGGTGAATTACATAGATATTATATTATTATTGCCTTTGTTATACGGAGCTTATAGGGGTTTTTCCCGGGGGTTGATCATTGAAGTTGCCACTTTGTTGGGACTTCTTTTGGGTGTGTATATAGCTATCAAATTTTCAGGGTATACGGAGGACTTTCTGCGGGATTTTTTGAATCTCTCTTCTGAATCTCTTTCTTATGTTGCTTTAGGAGTTACTTTTCTGATTGTGGTTGTTGCGATTTCTCTGTTGGGAAAGATGTTGACGAAACTTATCGATATTATTTCTTTAGGGATGGTGAATAAGCTATTGGGTACAGTATTAGGAATAGCTAAATATTTTGTTTTTCTCTGTATCGCTTTGTTCATTATAGAAGCCTTAGACGGGAAGTTTCATTTTATAAATGAGGAAGTGAAAGAGAAAAGTCTTTTGTACAATGCTTTTCTTACCTTTGCACAGCGAATGTATAATATGATCAAGTTCTGAGAGAAAATGGAAGCAATATTCTGGAGAACAACGGGGAGGTTGTATTATTGACAGGAGCACCCAGGAGGTGCATATCGGATTTATAAAGAGAATAAAATAAACTAGAAAATAAATAACGATGAATTTTGTAGATGAATTAAAGTGGAGGGGTATGATTCACGATATCATGCCCGGTACGGAAGAGCAGTTAGCCAAAGGAGAAACAACGGCATATGTAGGTATTGATCCGACAGCGGATTCCTTACATATCGGGCATTTGGTGTCTGTGATGATGATGAAGCATTTTCAAATGGCTGGTCATAAACCTATTTTTATTATTGGAGGAGCTACGGGAATGATCGGGGATCCGAGTGGGAAATCCCAGGAACGTAATTTGTTGGACGAAGAGACGATTCATCGCAATATGACGGCTATTAAAGCCCAACTTTCGCGTTTTATCGATTTTAATTCTTCAGCTTCTAATGCTGCCATTATGTTGAACAATTACGACTGGATGAAAGATTTTTCTTTTTTAGATTTTATCCGGGAGGTTGGAAAACATATTACGGTTAATTATATGATGGCCAAAGATTCTGTCAAGAAAAGACTGAGTAGTGAGTCTGCTCAGGGGATGTCTTTTACAGAATTTACTTATCAATTGGTGCAGGGATATGATTTTTTATATTTGCGTAAAAATTACAACTGTCTGTTACAGATGGGCGGTTCTGACCAGTGGGGTAATATCACTACAGGAGGAGAATTGATCCGGCGAAAAGAAGGGTTGGAAGCTTATGGTCTAACCTGGCCATTGATGACAAAAAGCGATGGTAAAAAATTTGGGAAAACTGAATCCGGTAATATGTGGTTGGATCCGTCCCGGACTTCTCCTTATCAGTTTTATCAATTTTGGTTGAATACTGCAGATGAAGACGCTGAAAAATATATCAAGATATTTACGCTTTTGCCTCCTGCTGAGATTGATGTTTTGATCGAGGAACATCGGCAAGTGCCGCATCTTCGTAAACTTCAGAAAATATTGGCGAAAGAAATTACTTGTCTGATTCATGGGGAAGAAGCCTATCATTTAGCTTTGGAAGCTTCTCAAATATTGTTCGGAAATGCTACTTCGGAAACATTGAGAAAAATCGATGAATCGACTTTTTTATCTGTATTTGAAGGTGTCCCTCAATTTGAATTGAAAGCAGAGGAATTGGCAGCAGGCATGCCGATTATAGATTTTTTGGCAGAGAAAACGGGCATTATGAGTTCTAAGGGAGAGGCCCGACGAGCACTGAAAGCGAATTCTATTAGCATTAATAAAGAAAAAGTAGGAGAAGATACGATTGTTAATGAAAATTGCCTGATCGACCAAAAATATATTTTAGCGCAAAGCGGAAAAAAGAATTATTATCTGATAATAGTAAAATAAATTCTTGGGATGTATATATTTTTTCTTTACATTTGTTCCGATTTGTGAAGAAAATGTATAAATTTACGTTCGCATAGAGTCTTTTCCAAGGGAATCTAGCAGTTACTAACGGAAACAGAGACGAAGTGTGCAACGCCTGCGCTGTATAGGAATAATAATATGGCGTGGGCTTGCTTATTAAGTTTCCAGGTAATGCTAGAACCTCCTTGGATAATAAGTTAAGTCCACGCCTTTTATATGACTTTAGCTGAACGGTTGGATAATCGAAAAGACAAAGTCATGACCGAAGAAGATATTTTACGGATCAGTTTTCAGTTTATAGATGAAAATCCCGATGTATATTGGAATGAAGTTCCAGAAGAGTTATTAAAATGCTGGCATGTAATTGTTCCTTTAGATAAATATCTGGCGAACTCTTACGAAGAGAAATACGAGTATAAAATTTTTATTTACGCTTTACAAAAGTATTGTGAACGCAAGAATATAATGATCCCTTCTGAAAAAGTTATTCCGCTCTTTTGTACTTTTCAAATGATATTGATGTTGCCTTATATCAAGCGTTATTCCGGAGAAAAGCGTCCTGTTTTTCGTATCTTCGATTTCGGTTTTTTATTGGATGATCAATAAAAGGCATAAAGAATAATAAATTTCATTGCTTTCGGTTTCCAGTAAAGGCAAGGTGTAAACCGGAAGAAAATTAGTTTATTTCCTCCGGCAGTTCATCTTCCGTATTGTAAAGAAAATCGTTGTATGGAAAGCGGGCAGAATGGATTTCTTTTACGATGGCATATAGTTTTTCTTTCAGTTCTTCGATATTTTCTTTTTTGGCAGCAGATATGTATACGGTTTCGCAACCTTGTTTAGACATCCACATTTGTTTTAAATCTTCCAGACTGTAATTACAGCGTTCTGTGGGGGTGAGATCGTCTTCGTCCTTAGGTGTATAAGTAAAAGCATCGATTTTATTAAATACGATGATCGTGGGTTTCGGTTCTTTTATCAGTTCAGCTAATGTTTCATTGACTACCTTTAGCTGATCTTCGAATTGTGGATGTGAAATATCTACCACATGTAAAATTACGTCGGCTTCCCTTACTTCGTCTAAAGTAGATTTGAACGATTCGATCAGATGTGTGGGTAATTTCCGGATAAATCCTACTGTATCTGCTAAAAGCAGAGGCACATTTTTGATTGTGATTTTCCGGACGGTTGTATCGAGGGTTGCAAATAGTTTATTCTCGGCGAATACTTCGGATTTACTGAGCAAATTCATCAGGGTGGATTTCCCGACATTTGTATAGCCTACGAGAGCTACTCTTACAAGTTTTCCCCTGTTTTTACGCTGTGTAGACATTTGTTTATCGACCCTTGTTAATTGTTCTTTGAGGCGGGTAATTTTATCCCGGATAACGCGTCGGTCCGTTTCTATTTCTGTTTCTCCGGGACCTCTTAGGCCGATCCCTCCTTTTTGTCTTTCCAAGTGAGTCCACATGCCAGCAAGACGGGGTAATAAATATTGGTATTGTGCCAGTTCCACCTGTGTTTTGGCATGGGCTGTGCGGGCTCGGTTTGCAAAGATATCGAGAATAAGATTGGTGCGGTCGAGGACTTTTACTCCTTTTAGTTCGTTTTCAATATTACGAAGTTGAGTGGGACTTAATTCATCGTCAAAAATAACCAAGTCGGTTTCGTTTTCTTCAATATATTGGCGGATTTCTTCTAGTTTCCCTTTGCCGATAAACGTGCTGTTAACGGGTTTATCCAGATTTTGAGTGAATACTTTAATGGTTTCTGCTCCTGCTGTTTCTGCTAAAAATGCCAGTTCGTCCAAATATTCACACATTCTTTCATAATTTATCCCTTCTTCCTGTAAAGCTACTCCCACTAAAATGGCTTTTTCTGCTTCTTTTTTTGTATAATAGAATTCACCCATATAAATTTGATGTATTGCGATAAATTTTAATGATATATCCGGTTTTATAAACGTATAAAAAGGGATAAAGTTTATAGAGACAAGAAGGGGCTGACATAAATGACAGCCCCCTTTTGCTATTGGTTATTTCTGTTAGTTCAGTTGGAAATTGATCGGCAACGTATAAGAAACTCTTACTGGTTTACCTCTCTGTTTTCCCGGTTTCCACTTCGGCATACTCTGAATAACGCGGATGGCTTCTTTATCCAAAGATGCATCTACTCCTCTCGCTACTCTTACGTCCGTGATACTTCCGTCTTTTTCAATCACAAACTGAAGATAAACTTTTCCCTGAATACCATTTTCTTGAGCCAGTATCGGATATTTTATATTCTTACTGATCCATTTATTGACATTTCCCCCTTCTGCTGTAAAGGCGGGCATTTCTTCTACCACCTGGAAAATTTCCTGCTCACCGGTATCTTCTTCTCCGTAACCTTCGAATGCTGTAACGTCAACAACTGTATTCTCTGTTTGGTCCTCAGCATCAGTAATTTCGAGTTCATCATCGATATCCTGGTCATTTTCTACAATATCAATCAGGTCCGTCAATTTCGGAGCTGGAGGAGGAGGAGGAGGGGGAGGAGTGTTCTGTTGTGTAATAGGGATAACTTCTTCTTCTGCCTGCATTTGAGTATTTGTATCCATTTCCTTTGTCTGTGCTGTTTCAGTTTTCCAGGTAAAAGCATACAATAAGATTCCCAAAGCAAGCACAAGTCCGATCTCGAAAAAGAGCGTTTTCTTGCCTTCAAGATCTGCTTTTGGTGCCTTTTTTACTTCCATGATATCAATTTAATTTGTATTTATTACATCTCACTTACAGCGGGTAAAAGTAAAGAAATTCATATAAACTTCCAATATTTCAAACGTTTTTTTTAAATGAAACGTTAAATTCTTAAAATCAGATGTTTTCAAGTGTTAATTGTTTAAACAGCTGTCTCTCGTCTGGCTGAAGATCGGCTTAATTTTCTCTTTTTATATTTTCCCTGCTTTTATTGCAAAGATATAATTTCCTTCGTTATTTTGTATACCGTAGGTTTGAAAAGTTTTCTAATGGTTTTGGAATTAAAATAGAATGTTAGTTGTTTTATATATAAATCTCTCTGAAGGAGGGGAGGAGGTATGCAAGGAAGTCGATTTTGCTTCTTTGGTAGGGGAGAATGCTTTTCAGGAAGTTCGTTCGATTCGAAATCTGAAATCCCGTACAGCTCGGTTGTGGGGAGAGGCTTTGAGAAATTACGGCTTAAAGATTTATTGGGGAATAGATGCGGGAGCTTATACTTTTATTCGGGGGGCTCATGGAAAACCGTATATAAAGGAGAGAAAAGATATCTTTTTCAATGTATCACATTCTGGAGAATATGTTTTATGTGCTTTTTCCGACACTCCTGTAGGAGTGGATATTGAAAAAAAAGGGAAACTCCGATTAGCTGTGGCCCGTCGTTTTTTTCATGCGGAAGAAATTCGGCAGTTGGAGGATATCTGGGAGGAGGAAAAGCAGGTGGAACTTTTTTATCGGTTATGGAGCGTGAAAGAAAGTTTTTTAAAATATACGGGAGAGGGCTTATCAGCTTCCTTATCAGCTTTTAGGGTAAAATTTGAACAAGCCATTGTATTGTTAGGACAAGGGATGGAAAAAAGGGAAGTAAAGATTTCAGAGTGTAAAATTGATCCCTCTTATGTTTCTTATATTTGTTCCGGAAATCGAGAAATCCCTGTGTTACGAAAAGTCGCTTTGGCAGAACTTCAGTATCGTTTATAGAGATTTCATTTGCTGGAACGACCGAAAATCCGGTAAAAAAGGATTTTCGGTCGTTCTAGTTTAGTGTAGATTTTTACTAGCGTTTTGTCAGAAGATATTCTGCGATTTGTACAGCGTTTAAAGCTGCTCCTTTTTTGATCTGATCTCCTACCACCCAGAATGTCAGTCCATTTTCATTTGTCAGATCTTTCCGGATGCGGCCTACATAAACCGGGTCTTTTTGTGAAACAAAGAGAGGCATCGGATATTCTTTTTGTGCAGGGTTATCTTGCAGGACAATTCCTTTTGCTTTTGAAAAAGCTGCGCGGGCTTCCTCTACAGATATGGGCCGTTCTGTTTCTATCCAAATGCTTTCGGAATGGGCTCTTAAAGCAGGTACCCGTACACAAGTGGCACTTACTTGGATATCTGAATGCATAATTTTTCGGGTTTCGTTATACATTTTCATTTCCTCCTTGGTGTAACCGTTTTCTGTAAATACGTCTACTTGAGGAATAAGATTGAATGCCAATTGATAAGGAAACTTTTCGACACTTACTTTTTCTTTCGCTAAAGTCTGCCTGTATTGATTGTATAGTTCGTCCATGGCAGCAGATCCCGCTCCGCTCGCAGCCTGATATGTAGAAACGTATGCCCGACGAATATGGCTGATTTGTTCCAGAGCATTTAGGGCGACTACCATTTGAATGGTCGTGCAGTTGGGATTAGCAATAATATTGAGCGGATGATTTTCTGCGTCTTTGGCATTGACTTCGGGAACTACCAAAGGAATATTTTCCTTCATACGGAATGCGCTGGAGTTATCAATCATAAGGGTCCCATAACGGGTAATTGTATCGGCATATTCCTCGGCCGTTCCCCCTCCTGCAGAAGTGAAGGCGATATCTACTCCTTTAAAATCATCATTGTGTTGTAAAAGTTTTACTTCTATCTCCCTTTCCCGAAAAAGATATTTTTTTCCGGCACTTCGGGAAGAGCCAAATAGAATTAATTCATCTAAAGGAAAATTACGTTCCTCAAGTACTCGTAAGAATTCTTGTCCTACAGCTCCGCTTACACCGACTATTGCTACTTTCATTTTTTCTCTGCTATTATACTCATTTATCTGGAAACAAAATTAATGAATAGCATGAGGGTTGAAAAGGAAATACGAAGATTTTTCAGATAGAAAAGACGGTGTTTTATTTTAAACATTTTGTATAAAAAAGATGTGTTTTGGTTTTCGACAAATACGGTTCTTTATATAATTTTCCCCTATTTTTAAAATCCGATTTACAAAGAGGATAAAAGGGAAGTAAAATTTTTGTAATTTTATAGGTGTAAAATTTGAAAATAGAAGATTATGAAACATTTGAGATTATGTATTCTTTTAGGATGTATGTGTTCCGTGAGCGGTTATGCTCAAACGCCGGAAACCATAAAATTGAAGGCTCCTGATAAAAACGGGGGGGTGTCTGTAATGAAAGCTTTTGAGCAGAGGCAGTCGGACCGGGAATTTTCAGAAAAAAAATTGGATTTACAGGCTTTATCGGATTTATTGTGGGCTGCCAATGGAATTAACCGTCCGGAATCGGGTAAGCGGACGGCTCCCTCGGCCATGAATCGTCAAGACGTAGATGTTTATGTTTGTATGGCCGAAGGAGCTTATGTTTATGAAGCCGATCAGCATCAGCTTCGGTTAGTGGTCGCTAAAGATTTAAGACCGGCTGTGGCGGCAGGCCAGGATTGGGTGAAAGAAGCTCCTCTTTGTTTGGTTCTTGTTTCGGATGTTGCAAAATTCAGCGGGGATGCCCAGCATCAAATGTTGACAGGGGCGCTGGATGCCGGAATTGTTTCTGAAAATATTGCTCTTTTTTGTGCAGGTATGGGATTGGCTACCGTTCCTCGCATGACAATGGACCAAAATGAATTGAGAAAATCGTTGAAGTTGAAAGACAGTCAGTATCCTCTGTTAAATAATCCGGTTGGTTACCGGAAATGAATGCAGATGGCTGAAAATTCCTTTGCAGAGGGAATAGCAGTTTGTGTTGGAGAATATCGATCTGACGCTTCGGTGATGTACGAAAGAAAAGTTCGTTAGTCAGCGGAGCGTTCTTTTGTTCTCGTCGGAAAATAATCCTTTCGGATCTGAAAAAGTGGGTTTCCCGTATTTTTTTACTCTTGTTGAAAAATATATAAATTCCGTTTTTTAATCATTTCCATATCCTCTTCTTTAAGACCGGCTTTATAAAAAAGAATGGGTTTGTCGTGGTCGTTAAGGTACATCCGGGGAGCAATCTCAAATTGTGGATTTACGAGAGAAAGAGCCGGCTGTAAGTATTTCGTCCGGATAGCGGCCATATCCAGAACGGTGTGGAAAGCTGAATTTGTCGCTATCGGTTTCAGGCGATTTTCGATAGCAGCTTCCGTTTTCTGAGGATAAGCGGTTTGGTAATTACCAGAAAGCCATAAGAAAATAGGGATATGGAGTTGGTAAAATGTGGGATTAGGAGAAGAATGTAAAAAGCGATTGCGGTCGTCATCCAATAAATCTTCTCCGTGATCGGAAGTATAAAATAAAGCCGTACAGGCATCTTGTTCCGCTAAAGTTTGGATTAATTTATTCAGAAACATATCGGTATAAAGAATACTGTTATCATAGGCATTTATCAGCTGGGATTTATTCTGGACTTTTACATCTGTGGCATTATCCGGAGTATAATGGGAGAAGCTTTTGGGATAGCGTTCTTTATAATTAAAATGAGAACCGTAAGTATGAAGTACGAAGAACAAATCCCCCGGTAAAGAATCTATATATTGCCGGACCAGGGGTAAGAGTGTTTCGTCGTAATTATTGGCTGTGATCAATCCGCTATGGTCTGCTGTGCGGAGATTATGGTGAATGTTGGCTTGAGCGGCGTAGAAATCCGTAAAGGAGCGATTGGGCGTCTGATTGGATAAAAATAAAGTTGTAAATCCGGCTTCCTTAAACGCTTGCAGTATACTTTTTTGGGAGTAGATAATTCCATAATTTTCGGCAGAAGCTGCAGAAAGGATAAGGGGTACGCTTTTGTGAGTCGTATTCGATTGGGTAATGGCATCCGGGTAGTAAATAAGACCTTGGGTACTTTGTAATTTAGGCGTTGTCATTCGTCCATAACCGTTAAGGCTCCAGTTTTCTGCCCGGCTGGCTTCCCCCACTACCAGAATATAAATTTCTCTTTTTCCCGGATGAATATCTTTTTGTGCGTCGAAAGTAAAATCTTTTGACGTTTCGGGATAGTTTTCACTTTTATGCCATTTATTGAATGCAAATCCCAGATTATAAAATATATTCGTGGGATAAAGGTCTTCTTTAAAAGTAAATTTGCCTGTATTTTTATTTTGAGCATAGAAAGTTAGTCCATAAGTAAGCAAGAGGAGTAGAATACCGGCAAAAATCATTTTTCTCCGGAAAGTTCGGGATGTATGTACTTTGTGTTTGCAGGCGATTGCTGCAATAATGGTGGTGGGAATATAGAGAATACAGACTAGGACGACGGCTGGCCATATGTTATCCAGTAGTTCAGAGGCTTCGCTTACATTCGTAGTTGCAATATTCAGAAACATATCTACGGCGATGACTGCTTCTCCGAAAAGATAAAACAATACCAGTTGAAAGGCATGGAGAAATAACAGGGGGAACAGCAGTAATTGTAAGAGACCTGTATTTTTAATGGAAGAGAACAGTATAAAATAGAATCCTAAGGGGAAAAGAATCAATAAAAATTTTCCCATAAAAGTGAAAGGTTCTGTAAAAGTCAGACAAATACTAGGAATTAAATTCATGCCGATATAAAACCAGAATAATTGCTGTGGGGTATTCAGGAAATGATGTAATTTTTCTTTTAATTTATTATACATAGATGTGTTTATTTACTCTAATTCCACTTTTTATAAGAGACGATTGGAAAAATACCTTTTCGTCTTGAGGGTCCTCTTAGAAGGCCTCGTTTATATTGAAATAAAATGCACTTTGTTTTTTACCAAAACCGTAATCCAGGCGTATATTCACTCTCTTTTTAAATTCCCATCGGTAGCCTATGCCGTAGGAGGGTAGAGTTTCGTCCCATTTAAACCGGCTGAATTTGGGAAAAACATTTCCTGCCCCCACCCAGACAGCGATTCCATGACGATTGTATATTTTTTGCCTTAACTCAAATTGGGTTTGAATCAAATTTTCATCCCGGTATTGACCTTCATAATATCCTCTCATTTGATAAGCTCCTCCAAGTTGGGCCACCATACTCCAGGGAGTATCTCCGTAGTTTAAAATTCCTTCCAGATCGGAAGCCAGAATGGCCCCTTTCCAAAGGGGAGAATAATGTCTTAATATGATATCTGTCCTCCGGAAAGAATATTTATTCCCTAAAAAAGAAGGGTAAAAAGTCTGTTCTACTTTTGCATAAATGCCGGTATAAGGGTTTGGGATAAAATCCCTGGAGTCGTAAGAAATTAAAATTCCTCCTCCGAAAGTAGAGATGTTACTTTTTTCTCCTTCTAAAAAGGCGATGTCTTTAAAATGTTTTCCGTTTACGTGTCGGTATAATCCTGTAATTCCGACGAAAGTGTTGGGAGCAATTTTTGTCAGGAAATTAATTTTCCATTGCACTTCTTTCCGGTCGTAGGTGGTATAATGGGCTTCCTGGCTTCCGTTTTTGTAGCCTATCCCCCAATATTTACTTGGAAAAGAGAAAAAATAGAGGTCGAAATCCAACCGGTATTTTTCCTTGGGGAAAAGAGTATTGCCGTTTACCCCTAGCAGATAATAACCAGTAGTGGTCACGTCCCCGTAAAAAGAGACATTGGAAGGAGATAGGGATTTATCGGTATGGTCTACCCGATATAAGCCGGAGGCGACCAATCCTAGTCCTAATTTGGTATCACTGGCAAAATGAGGACCTCCGATAATACTAAAATCGAATTTTTTTTCTTCTTTGGGTTTATTTGCTTCCTGAAAATATTTATAAATACGGCGAAAGATGTTATTTTTTTTTATGCTATCCTGTTTTTGAATGATGAGCGTATCCCGGATTACATCCTTATACTGTCCGTAATTATTCATCGAAAAGAAGAATAAAAATAGATTTATATAAAGGATTCGTAATAGCATAAAAATACTTTTTATCTGATTTAATGTTTTTAGCACGCATTTTGCTATATATTTTGCATTCAGTTGCAAATTGCTTGCAGAATTTTACGGCAATAATGATGCCAATGTTTATTTTTTTCAAATCATTTTTTATGGGGCATATATTTGTCATAATTGTATTTTTGCTTCTCTTTGCTTTGCCCGTTAAGGCACAGTTAGGGCAGAAGGTTTGTCCCATAACGATTTATGATGCCTATAATAAACCTTTGCAGTTGCCTTATTTAGGGGAGAAGCATTTGCTTATTTTTTACGTAGATCCGGATCATCCGAGCCAGAACCGGGAATTTAGAAATTATTTTAAAAAACATCCTTTTACGGATGAAAACATAGAATCTTACGGGATTGTTAACTTAAAGGATGCTCCTTTACTGGCTAATTCATTGCTTCGTTTTATGATTCGGAAAGAAATTGCAGGAACTCAGGCTTATGTATATAATGATCCCGATCATACTTTAAAACATGCCTGGAAGTTAGGAAATGTGAATAATAAGTTTGTCGTATTATGGATTAATAAAGATTGTGTGATAGAGTTTTTTAAAGCGGGTCAGTTGACAGAAGCAGAGGTGGAACAAATTCATGCTTTAATCCAGAAATACAAAAAAGAAAGGACGGATACAGGGGAATTACGACGGGATTCTTTGAGCCGGAAAGAGGGAAGATAGGGAAGGGAAAATAGGGTTCTTTATTAAAAAGCCCGGGAAAGTGATAGATTCAGTTACAGTTTATCCTTTCTCCGGGCATTTTTTTCGGGGGAAAATTTAGGAAATAACAAGTGCAGGCTTGATATGACCTGATGCTTTTGTCCCGAAAGCTGCAAATCGATATTTGGCAGGTCTTCTGACTTGCTTCCGGAGTGAAGCGCCTTCCCGTCGGTTCAACAGTGGCTAAGTTTGCTTTTCCTTGAGGAAGCTTACAGCAGCGGGTACTGTCCGGGATTTACACCCGGTTCCCTTTTCATTCATATCCGGGAATTACGGAGATGAACACCAAATACATGTAACAAAGATAAAAAGGAAAACTCAAAAAGCAAAAATGTAGGAAAGAAATAAAGAGGAGGGGTGTCTGCTATAGATCGCTTTACCTTTTCAGACAACCCTCTCTTTTATATTAGTCATTTGATTTGGATTTCTCGTGCCGTTTCCGTTCTGTTTCGTCCAAATATATTTTCCGGAGGCGCATAGAGTGAGGAGTTACTTCTACGTATTCGTCCTCCTGTATGTATTCGAGCGCTTCTTCCAGGCTGAATTTAACGGGGGGTGCAATATTTACTTTGTCATCCGATCCGCTGGCGCGCATATTGGTCAGTTTTTTCGATTTACACACATTGATGACGATATCATCCGGACGTGTACTTTCGCCGATTACTTGTCCGGCGTAGACCGTTTCTCCGGGCTCAATGAAAAATTTACCTCTGTCCTGAAGTTTGTTTATGGCATAGGCAAAAGTATCCCCTGTTTCCATGGCGATCAACGAACCGTTGATACGCATTTCGATATCACCTTTATAAGGTTCAAATCCTTTTAACCGATGGGCGATGACTGCTTCACCGGCCGAAGCGGTAAGCAGGTTACTGCGTAAACCGATAATTCCTCTGGAAGGGATGTCAAAATCCAGATGAACCCGGTCTCCCCGCGTTTCCATATTATTGAGGCTTCCTTTACGTTTGGTTACCATTTCGATGGCTTTCCCGGAAAATTCTTCCGGAATATCGATGGTAAGTTGCTCTACGGGTTCACATTTTTTACCGTCAATTTCTTTGATAATGACTTTCGGTTGCCCTACCTGGAGCTCATAGCCTTCGCGTCGCATGGTTTCAATCAATACGCTTAAATGCAGTACGCCTCTTCCAAATACAACGAAAGAATCGGCGCTGGGACCCGGTTGTACTTTTAATGCCAGATTTTTTTCCAGTTCTTTATCCAGTCTTTCTTTGATGTGGCGGGAAGTGACATATTTCCCGTCTTTCCCAAAAAAAGGAGAATTATTAATGGTGAAGAGCATACTCATGGTCGGTTCGTCTATAGCGATGGGCGGAAGGGCTTCTGGATTCTCGTAATCCGCTATGGTGTCTCCGATTTCAAAGCCTTCAATCCCTACCAGGGCACATATCTCACCGGCATTTACTTCTTCTACCTTCTTTTTCTCCAAACCTTCGAAGAGCATTAAGTCCTTAATACGCGTTTTTTCGAGTGTTATACCGTCTCTTTTACAGAGTGTGACTGCTTGGCTTGCTTTTAAAGTTCCGCGTGTTAACTTCCCGATGGCAATACGGCCGACATAAGAAGAATATTCCAGCGAGGTAATAAGCATCTGAGGAGTTCCTGTTGCTGCCTGAGGCGCCGGAATATTTGCAATAATCGCGTCTAATAAAGCGGTGATATCAGTAGTCGGTTTTTTCCAGTCTGTCGACATCCAGCCTTGTTTAGCACTTCCGTAAATGGTAACGAAATCCAATTGTTCTTCCGAGGCGCCCAAAGAAAACATTAAGTCAAAAACTTCTTCCTGTACCTCCTCTGGACGGCAATTCGGTTTATCTACTTTGTTGATGACGACAATTGCTTTCTTGCCCAATCCCAATGCTTTTTGTAGTACAAAACGGGTTTGGGGCATAGTACCTTCAAAGGCATCTACTAAAAGTAATACTCCGTCGGCCATATTTAAAACGCGCTCTACTTCTCCTCCAAAATCCGAGTGACCCGGGGTATCTATGATATTTATCTTATAGTCCTTATACCGGACGGATACATTTTTAGAAAGTATGGTTATACCTCTTTCCCTTTCGAGGTCATTATTGTCGAGGATAAGATCTCCTCCTTGTTTTTCATTTTCTCTGAATAGTTTACCTTGAAGGATCATTTTGTCCACCAAGGTTGTTTTGCCGTGGTCGACGTGTGCGATTATGGCAATGTTCCTTAAATTCTGCATTTTGTGATTATAAAATTAGGGCGCAAAGTTAGTATAAAAACAGGAGAAAAAGAATAATTTAGTTTGTAAATGAGGAATTAATTCACACAAAGGTTTGAGAAAGAGGTAGAAATGTTGTTGTTCTAGCAGAATTCATAGGCATACGAAATATAATATTATTCTTTTCATTTATATTCTTAAAAGTACTAAGACATAGGAAGATTTCATAAAGTTTATTACATTTGTTACATAAAAGGTTAAATTATTGTCAATTCTTCCATAATAAAGAGTAGTATAGATCTGTTTTCTATTTTCGTATCAGCTTAACGGATCTTATTATTTAAAATTGGCGTTCCGCTTTGCGTTTAGGTTTGCGGACGTTTTCTATTTTTGGAATGACAACCGTGTAGGATCATGAAACGCAAATTTTTACTGTTTTTCTGTCTTTGGGGGATTTGGGGATGTTCCCCTTCAGCTGATCGTCAAAATGTTTTTCCCGCTTCCGAAAAGATTGCGGTAGGGGTATTTGAGGGGCATGGAGGAGCTCAGACGTGGATTTGGGAAACTGTTGCGGCGCTGCGGATCGATCCGCAGATGGAAGTGCGGGTAATTACCTCGTCCGATATTGCCTGTGGCATACTCGATTCTCTGGAGGCTATTGTAATTCCCGGAGGAGGAGGAAGCCGGCAATTTTTAAATCTGGGAGCGGAAAACCGCTTGCGGATCGAAAAATTTGTGGCAGAGGGAAAAGGAGCTGTTGGCATTTGTGCCGGAGCTTATTTGTTTTCTAACACTCCCGCTTATGCGTGTATGAGGTTGAACGGGGAACAGGCAATCGATATAGAACATGACAACCGGGGGCACGGCTTGGTTAAATTTACGATTTTGGAGGAGGGAAAAGACATTTTTCCGGAGCTTTCTTCCTTTGATACTTGCTATGTCATGTATTATGAGGGACCGGTTTTTGTGAAAAATCCTTCTGATACCTTACAAAATACCGTATTGACCCTTATGCAGAGTGATGTCAAAGAAGAAGGGGGAGCTCCGGCGAATATGACGAATAACAAACCTTTTTTTATCGCTAATTTATATGGAAAAGGGCGGGTATTCAGTTCGATTGCTCATCCTGAAGCTACACCAGGCATGATGTGGATGGTCCCTCGTATGGTGCGCTGGACGTTAAATAAGCCTTTTATTGCTTATAAAAAGGAGGTTGTACGACCGGAAATCTACCGGCAGGAATTGTTGATGAGTGTTGAAGATTTACAACAGGAATCCGCTTTTTTTCAAGTTTTATTATACGGATCTGACGATGAAAAAATTGCAGCTTTGGATTGGCTGGAGTCTCATTATTCCTGGGATGCTAAACGTTGGGTACAGGGATTACTCTATGATGCTTCGCCACTAGTGCGTTTACGGGCTGCGAAGTATATAGCAAATCTGGACGCTATTATTTTTCTGCCAGATTTGCGGGCAGCTTATATTACCGAGCGGGATATGTCTATTCGTTCCGGGATGAAAGAACAACTGGACAGATTGGAAGTATTGTTGCCATAGAATAGTTAGATTTTTGCCTGTTAAGACGCTTGTTAATGATCATTTATATTATGGATAAAAAATTGAGTTATGAATAAAAATTTTGTTCTTCCTGCTTTGACTTACGGGGTTTGCGGAGTTTCAGCTTTGGTTTCGGCTGCGGAACCATCCTCCGAACGGACTCCTAATATCGTTTTTATTATTGCTGATGATTTGGGGTATGGGGATATCAGTTGTTATGGGCAGCAGAAGTTTAATACGCCTAATATCGATCGTTTGGCACAAGAGGGCTTGAGATTTACCCAATGCTATTCCGGGACGACGGTCAGTGCTCCTTCGCGGGCTTGTCTGATATCCGGTTTACATTCCGGACATGCTCCCATCCGGGGTAATAAGGAGGTAGAGCCGGAGGGGCAAGCTGCTTTGCCGGAAGGTATGGCTTCTATTTTCAAGGTATTCAAGGATGCCGGTTATGTGACAGGAGCATTTGGAAAATGGGGATTGGGTTCTCCGGGTTCGGAGGGTGATCCGAATAAGCAGGGAATAGATGATTTTTTTGGCTATAATTGTCAGTTGCTGGCTCATAATTATTATGCCGATCATTTGTGGGAAAACAACCGGAGGATCGAGTTGACCGGGAATTACAACGGGGGATATGGCGTCTATACACAAGATACCATTCATAAGAAGGGATTAGAATTTATCGAAAAGAATAAAGACAAGCCGTTTTTTTTATTCTTGCCTTATGTGATTCCTCATGCGGAATTAATTGTGCCCGAAGATAGTATTATACAGAAGTTCAGGGGACTTTATCCGGAAAAACCGTTTAAAGGATGTGATGCAGGGTGTAAAATGTTCCGAAAGGGAGGATATTGTTCCCAGCCGGAACCGCATGCTACTTTTGCGGCTATGATTTATCGTTTGGATGTATATGTCGGGCAAGTGGTAGCTAAGTTAAAGGAATTGGGACTTTATGAGAATACGATTCTCGTTTTCACGAGTGATAATGGTCCGCATAAAGAAGGGGGAGCTGATCCGGATTTTTTTAATAGTAACGGAGGTTTTCGGGGATACAAACGGGATGTGTACGAAGGAGGAATCCGGGTTCCGTTTATTGTTGTATGGCCGGGAATTGTGCAAGGAGGAGAAACGGATTTTATGTGTTCTTTCTGGGATATGATGCCCACTTTTGCAGCTTTGACAGGTAGTGAAGCCGGAACGACGGATGGAATTAGTTTAGTGCCTTTACTCACGGGAAAAGGGGAACAGAAAAAGCACGATTATTTCTATTTTGAATTTCAGGAATTGGGGGGTCGACAGGCGGTACGAAAAGGGGATTGGAAATTGATTCGTCTGAATGCTTCTAAAGGAGAGGCTTCTACATATGAGTTGTATAATCTGGCCGTTGACCCTGCGGAGCAGCAGAATCTATTCCCTTCAGAACCGGCAAAAGTGAAAGAACTCAAAAATCTGATGGAAGAAGCGCATACGTATAATCCGGATTGGCCTTTGCTTGAAGAGGAGTGGAAAATGAAGACGGGGGAAAGTGTTATGGAAAAGTAAAGATAAAAAAGACCGCTTCCGGTAAGAGGCGGTCTTTTGTTTTATTTTACGGTATTGGCACTGCCTAATACATTAACCAGCTTGTGTTTGTATAGCTCTTTCAAAGAATCCCGGGCCGGGCCAAGGTATTTTCTCGGATCGAATTCTGCCGGTTTTAAAGCGAATACTTCGCGAATGGCAGCTGTCATAGCCAAACGGCCGTCTGAATCGATGTTGATTTTACATACAGCAGATTTAGCTGCTTCGCGCAATTGGTCTTCCGGAATACCGATTGCGTCTTTTAAAGCGCCTCCGTATTTATTGATAATTGCTACCTTGTCCTGAGGTACGGACGAAGAACCGTGTAATACGATCGGAAAACCCGGAATCCGTTTTTCAATTTCTTTCAGAATGTCAAAACGCAAGGGAGGAGGAACTAAAACCCCGTCGGCATTGCGAGTGCACTGTTCCGGTTTAAATTTATTTGCTCCGTGAGAAGTTCCGATAGAAATAGCCAGAGAATCTACTCCGGTTTTGCTTACGAAATCCTCTACTTCTTCCGGGCGGGTATAGGTGTGATGTTCGGCGGAAACTTCGTCTTCTACGCCAGCTAATACTCCCAGTTCGCCTTCTACGGTTACGTCAAATTGATGGGCATAGTCCACGACTTTACGAGTTAAGGCTACATTTTCATCGTAAGAAAGATGCGAACCGTCAATCATAACGGAAGAGAAGCCCATATCAATGCAACTTTTGCAAAGTTCAAAGCTGTCTCCATGGTCAAGATGAAGTACGATCGGAATATTTAGTCCCAGTTCTTTTGCATATTCCACGGCTCCTTGGGCCATGTAACGAAGAATAGTCTGGTTGGCGTATTTACGTGCACCACTGGATACTTGAAGAATAACCGGTGATTTACATTCAACAGCAGCAGATATGATGGCTTGCATTTGCTCCATATTGTTAAAATTGAATGCAGCAATTGCATATTTGCCTTCCATTGCTTTTTTGAACATCTCACGGCTGTTTACCAGCCCTAGATCTTTGTAATTTACCATAATATATATTTTAAGATTAACAGAATGAGCATCAAAGATAACAGTAAAAAGAGAAAAATAAAAAAGATGCTCTTAAAAGGAACTTTTCTATTGTTAAGTTGTTAATTATTAATACTTTTTTACCAAGAGATCTCTTGCATTCCCTGTTCTTTTAAATATTGGTTCGTTTTGCTGAATTGGTGATTTCCGAACCAACCGCCCCGGTTTGCAGAGAGGGGGGAGGGATGTACGCTTTTCAGTACCAGATTTTTTTGAGTATCGATATAAGCTCCTTTCCTTTGGGCATAAGCTCCCCATAATAAAAATACCAGATTACTTTTCTTTTCTGTCAGACGCTGTATGACCGCATCAGTAAATGTTTCCCAGCCTTTGTTTTGGTGGGAGCCTGCACAATGGGCCCTTACTGTAAGGGTAGCGTTGAGTAATAATACTCCTTGATCGGCCCAGCGTTCCAGATTGCCGGATTTGGGAATGGGAGTACCTAAATCGTCGTGGATTTCTTTAAAGATATTTTGTAGAGAAGGGGGTTGTTCGATCCCTTCCGGGACAGAAAAACAGAGTCCGTGGGCTTGTCCGGGACCGTGATAAGGATCTTGTCCTAAGATGACTACTTTCGTTTTGTCTACGGGACAATGGTTAAAAGCATTGAATATCAAATTTCCCGGGGGGTAAATCCGGAAATGTTTGTATTCATCTTTGACGAAAGCAATGAGTTGTTCGAAATACGGTTTGTCAAACTCATCTTTCAATAATTCTTTCCAGGATTCTTCAATTTTTACATCCGCCATAATCATCTATTTTAAAATTCCGGTCGTTTTGGAAAAAACGATTCGATTATTTTATTTTTATTTCAAAGAGTTTAGGCCAGCGTTTTCCTGTCAGATAAACCGTCCTTTTTTCCGGATTCCAGGCAATCCCATTTAAAACATCATCGCTATCATCCAATTGCCGCTGATCGGAGGCAGGTAGTAAATTCGTCAAGTCGATTTCTCCTTTTACTTCCCCTGTTTCCGGGTCTATCATGACAATTCGGTCGCTCATCCAGACATTAGCCCATACCAAGCCATCAATATATTCCAATTCGTTGAGATTTTTAACGGGACCGTTGTGGTCATATACTTCTGTTTCTTGAATAATACCGAAAGAAGAAGGAGCTATATGGTATAACTTATGACTCCCGTCGCTCATGATCAACTGATCGTCTTGGGTTGTAATTCCCCATCCCTGAGTGTTATAGCGAAAAGTAGATTCCAGACTGAAGGTTTTTAAGTCGTATATAAAACCTTGTCCGGAAGTCCAAGTCAACTGATAAATTTTGTCTTTATAGATTGTGATCCCTTCTCCGAAAAGTTTACTATCGATGTTTAATACAGAGAGTACTTTTCCATCTTTCATATCGTATTTTCTGATGCCTGATTCGCCGTATTGTCCCGTACTTTCGTACATAAAGTTGTCTTGATATACTAGTCCTTGGGTGTAAGCTTTGGGATCGTGAGAATAAGTTTTTACGACTTCGTAGTTATATTTTTGAGGAGCGGAATCCGGCTTCAGCACAATACTTACACTGCCTACTCCTTTTTTATTATCCGGATGGAAAGCGATGACTTTAAGAGTTTGTTTTCCCGTTTTTCCTGAAGGGAGCCGGAAGGAATAAGATTTACAGTCTTTTTGAGAGGCAATTTTTTTCCCTTCCCAAAAAATCTGGATAGAATCAACCGAAAATTTTTCTTTGACAGAGAATTCAATATCGATAAAATCGTTATAAGAGAGTAAAGCATTCTTTTCCGGAGAAAGAATACGGATGCTGTTGACATATTTCACTTCTTCTTTGGAAGAAGTAGCGATACTTTTCTCTATATTGTTTTCTATTTTTTTTTCTCCTTTACATGACCAGAAAAGGAGAATAAGGATTAGGTATAAATAGGGCATATATAAAAAATAAAATGAATTAAAAAGGAAATGCTTCCAAGTACTTTTCCTGAAAGTACATTGTTGACAAATCCTTTTCTTTTATTCTATATTCCATTCGTAACCTTCTTTGGTGTCTTTTACTTGCACACCGGCAGCTTTCAGTTCATCCCGTATTTTGTCGGAAGTCGCCCAGTCTTTTTTCTGTTTGGCTTCAGTACGGATAGACATTACCATGTCGAGTACTTTACCTAGTACTTCATGGTCTTTTCCTACGGTTTCCCCTTCTGTTTTTAATCCGAGAATATCAAATACGAAGTCGTGATACAATTTTTTCAATTTGTCCAACTGTTCTGTATCGATTTGCTCTTTTCCTGCGGCGATGGAATTGATCATGCGCACTCCTTCGAAAAGCTGAGAGATAAGAATCGGGGTATTCAGATCATCGTCTATGGCTTCGAAGCATTTGGCATACAATTCATCCACAGACACTGTGTTGTGGTCTGAAGGTTTCAGACGGTCGAGCACTTCTACTGCGGACATCAGACGTTCGTAACCTTTTTCTGCAGCTTTTAAGGCTTCATTCGAAAAATCCAGAGGGCTTCTGTAGTGGGCTTGCAGAATAAAAAAGCGGACAGTCATGGGTGAATAAGCTTGTTCCAGAACATCATTTTGTCCGGAAAATAATTGATCGAGGGTGATAAAATTACCTAGCGATTTTCCCATTTTTTGTCCGTTGATGGTAATCATATTGTTGTGCATCCAGTAGCGGACGGCTTCATGCCCATAGGCAGCTGTGCTTTGAGCGATCTCACATTCATGATGGGGAAACTGCAAATCCAGTCCTCCTCCATGGATATCGAAGGTATCTCCGAGGTATTTTTGGCTCATACAGGAACATTCCAGATGCCAGCCCGGAAAACCGTCGCTCCAGGGCGAGGGCCAGCGCATAATGTGTTCCGGAGAAGCCTTTTTCCACAGCGCAAAATCATAAGGATTCCGTTTTTCGCTTTGTCCATCCAATTGCCGGGTATTGGCGAAAAGTTCTTCTATTTTTCGTCCGGAAAGTTTTCCGTATTGGTATTTTTTGTTATAAGCTTCTACATCAAAATAAATACTCCCATCGCTTTCATAAGCATATCCGTTTTCCAAAATTTTTTTCACCAGTGCCTGTTGTTCCAAAATATGTCCTGAAGCGTGAGGTTCTATACTGGGCGGTAAGGTATTCAACTGCTCCATGTTTTTATGATAACGGTTGGTGTAAAACTGGACGATTTCCATCGGTTCCAATTGATCCAGTTTGGCTTTCTTTTCAATTTTATCTTCACCGTCATCACTGTCGTTGGTCAAGTGACCGACATCTGTAATATTCCGGATATACCTGACTTTATAGCCGAGGTATTGCAAATACCGGAAAAGGACATCGAAGGTAATGGCCGGGCGGGCATGTCCCAGGTGGGCATCTCCGTAAACAGTCGGTCCGCAGACGTAAAGTCCTACAAAAGGCGGATTTAGCGGTTTAAACTCCTCTTTCCGGCGCGACATCGTATTGTATATCGTCAATTTATTTTCCATGATCTTGAAATAGTAATTGTAAAATTAAGTTAACCTACTTATAAGGAAAACGTAAAGGTAGAGAAAAAAAGTAAAAAGCAAAAGCTCGGAAATAAATTGTTGTTGAATAAAAAGATTTCATACCATAAATAAAAGTATCTCGAAAAAAGGGAGAAACCTTTTGGTTAAATTCGATGAGTATTTCTTTTTCTGTATTCGGAAGGGATAAATTTTTTATAATTTATATTCTCTTGTGATCTCCTATATTTTTAATTTAACATTTTTCATTTGTTATTGTTTGCAGAGAAAACTTTAGCTTAGTTCTGTTACGGTTGCCCCGGTGAATTGGATAAGGTGTTGCGGTGAGATCTTGATTTGTAAGCCCCGTATGCCGGCGCTGATATAGATGTGGGGAAATTTCAAACAACTGGAGTGAATGAAGGTGGGAAAATTTTTCTTCATGCCAATGGGAGAACAACCTCCCCGGATGTAGCCGGTGACAGAGAGTAATTCTTTCATCGGTATGAGATCGGCTTTTTTATTGGCAGAAGCTTTGGCAGCTCGTTTCAAATCTACTTCCCGATCTCCGGGAATGACACATACAAAATATCCGGTTTTATCCCCCTCTAATACGAGCGTCTTGAAGACACATTGAATATCTTCGCTCAGTTGTTCAGCGACGTGGGTAGCTGCCAGATTATTTTCGTCCACTTCGTAAGGGATCAGTTCATACGAAATTTTAGCTTTATCCAATAATCGGGCTGCATTGGTCTTGTTTATTTTCATAGGCTGATTTTTTCTGCTGTAAAAATACAGAAATTATCTGAAAAGTTTTTGGATTCGATTTAGGGTATTGATTTTATTGGAAGCACCCTGGATTTGATAGAAACGTAGATTTAATTTGCTTCCCCTTCTTCGGTTGTTTGCGTTTTTCAGTCGTGCTTCACTCGCTTTTCTGTAAGCTCAAGCTCCGTTAAAACAC